>Ga0299912_10000239_pt1 | contig 54892 bp, 49 predicted proteins | sample RVTome_2_FD_207667 | JGI IMG/M metagenome (GOLD analysis project Ga0299912, IMG submission 207667) | Soil microbial communities from uranium-contaminated site in the Upper Colorado River Basin, Wyoming, United States - RVT95D214 (version 2) ... | reverse complement strand
AAAAGCTGATCCGCATGCTGGCCCGCGAAGGCCGCCTTGAACTGGCGCAACACTGCTTTGAGTTTCTGCCCACCCGCGCGGCGCTGGATCTTGAAGGCTGGATGGATCAGGATATTTTCGCCCATTAAGCGAAAACTCGTCGGCCAAGCAAATTCGTGCAGCGTTGACGCAAGCCAGCCTTAAGCCCATATTCTTAGGGGTTTTCTAAAGGGTTCCCTGACCTTTTTGGTCTTGACGCTTAAGGCCCATGCTTAAGGTCCATGTTTAAGGCCTTTGTTTAAGGCTATGGCAAGGTTTTTTCAGGTAATCTGTGCAAAATGACCCCCCGTGACCGGGCATTGTGAAAATGCCCTGTTTAGACGTATTGGAGCATCGCCACGATGGCGCAAAGCAAACCTCTTTCGGAAGAAGGCGCGCGCACCGACGCCCGTGTCAGCGGCGACGATTTGGCGGCGGCGCGCCGGGTTTTGAAAACCGAGCAAGACGCCCTGGCGGCGTTGGCCGACAGTTTGGACGGGCCATTTGTCGATGCGTTGAACCTGATCGAAGCGGCCCATGGGCGGGTGGTCGTCACCGGCATGGGCAAAAGCGGGCACATCGGCAATAAAATTGCGGCGACCTTGGCGTCTACCGGTCAGCCGGCGTTTTTTGTCCATCCCGGCGAAGCCAGCCACGGCGATTTGGGCATGGTGCAAACAGACGACGTGGTGATCGCGCTGTCCAATTCCGGCGAAACCGCCGAACTTTCCGACATCATCGCCTATACGCGGCGCTATCGCATCGGCCTGATCGGCATGACCGGGCGCTCAGGCTCGACCCTGGCCCAGGCCGCCGACGTGGCGTTGGTCATCCCCGACAGTCCCGAAGCGTGCTCCATCGGCATGGCCCCCACCACCTCGACCACGGTGATGCTGGCGCTGGGCGATGCGCTGGCGGTGTGTCTGTTGGATCGCAAGGGATTTACCGCGCAGGATTTTCGCAATTTTCATCCCGGCGGAAAATTGGGCCAGCGTCTGCTGAAGGTCGCCGATCTGATGCATTCCGGCCAGCAATTGCCGCTGATCGGCGAAAATGCGCCGATGAGCGAGGCGTTGTTGGAAATGACCGCCAAAAGTTTTGGCGTGGTCGGCGTGATCAATGCGAACGGCGATATTTTAGGCGTCATTACCGATGGCGATTTGCGCCGCCATATGAGCAGAGATTTGATCAATCAGCGCGCGGGCGACGTGATGACGCCGGGCGGCGTTAGCGTGCGGTCGACGCAAATTGCATCCGAAGCCGTCGCCATCATGAACGAGCGCAAAATCACGGCGCTGTTTTGCGTCGAAGAGGGCAAGCCGCTGGGCATCTTGCACATTCACGATTGCCTTCGGGCCGGCGTGGTCTAGGAACTTAGGCGATGGCCATTCGCTCCACCGGGCCAAATGTTACGGATTCCCTCGCGAATGCCGATGGTGCGCCGCTTGCCGCTAACCTTGTCGGGGGCATGGAAAGTGACCGCAACGCAGGCGCAGAGAAGGGGAAACACGCAGGCGGAGGCTACTCCCGCTTTGTGAAGTTGATGAAGGTTCTGCTGCCGTTTTTCGCTCTTGGCTTGATCGCGCTGGTCGTGGCGTGGCCGCGCCTGAAATCGGATGACACGTTTCGCATCGGTTTTGCATCGGTTGACTTCACGGGCAACGCCGAACCGGGCATGGACAACGCGCGTTATGTCGGCACCGATGAAAATCGCCAACCGTATTCCGTCACCGCCGATTTGGCGCGGATGGTGGGGGATGATAACGGGATCGTGGATTTGGAACTGCCCAAGGCCGATTTGACCTTGGAAGATGGCACGTGGCTGGTGCTGACCGCCAACAGTGGACGGTACAGTCGAGCCGACGCCAGCCTGGATTTGGTCGGCGGCGTGAATTTGTATCACGACACCGGATATGAAATTTCGACGGAAAAGTTGCGGGTGGACCTTAACGTCGGCTCTGCCGAAGGGCGCACGCCCCTGAGCGGTCACGGTCCGTTCGGCGAGTTGAAGGCGCAGGGAATTAAATTGATCGACAAGGGGCGGGTGATCTATTTCACTGGCCCCGCTCAAGTCATTCTTTATGCGTCACCCGCGGAAGAGTGATGAAACAATCGTCGCCTAAGCGGCGAGATTAAGGCTGCGGAGCCAGAAGTGATGGTGCGTATGGTAAATATTAATCCTTCGATGAAGCGGATGGCGATCTTGGCGCTGGCCGGCTTTTTGGGCCTGCCGCTGGGTACGGCCTGGGCGCAGGGCGTTGATCTGACAGGCGGCAATGGTGAAGAGCCGCTGGCCATTGATGCCCAGGGCGGCATCGAGTGGAACCAAAAAGATCAAGTGTTTATCGCTTCCGGTCCGGCCAAGGCGACCCGTGGCGACATGGTGTTGCACGCCGACGAGATGCGCGCCTTTTACCGTCCTAGCGACGGCGGCTCCAGCGAAGTCTACCGCTTGAACGCCACCGGGCAGGTGCGCATAACCTCGCCTGGGCGCGTGGCTACGGGCGGACAGGCGATTTATGACGTGGACAAGTCGGTGATCGTGCTCAAAGACGGCAATCCGGTTACGTTGACGTCGGGCGCAGATGTGATCACCACCACCGGACAATTGGAATTTTGGGATAAACGCAATATGGCGGTGGCGCGCGGCGACGCCGAAGCGGTGCGCGCCGACAAACGCATCCGCGCGGATGTGCTGACGGCGCATTTTATCAAGGCCAGCGGCGGACAAACCGAGCTGGATCTCGTTGAAGCCTTTGATCATGTGGTCATTATTACCGCGACGGAGCAAGTTTTTGCCGATCGCGCTGCATATAACGTGCCAACAGGGCTTGCTCGGCTCACCGGTTCGGTTAAGATCAAGCGCGGCGATAACGTGATTAATGGGTGTAGCGCCGATATTGATTTGAATAGCGGCATCAGCCGGATGAACAGCTGCGAAGGCGGAACGGTCAGCGGTAGCGGCGTTTCAGGGGGTGTTTCCGGTGGCGCTTCAAAATCGGGTGCGCCGCGCGTTCATGGGGTGCTGGCGCCGACGATAAAAGATTAAGGGGCTGCTCTTGAAGGGGCAAGGATGAAAGATAAGGGCAAAAAATCGGGCGTCATGCCGGGGGCCAACCTTGGAGGCAAGCCTGGGTTTACGGTGGTGGCCGATGCCGCCGCCGCGCCGTTGCGCGGTCTCCTCGCCCAGGATTTAGGCAAGCGCTATAAAAAGCGTCCCGTGGTGTCTGGTGTGTCGCTGTCCATCCAGCGCGGCGAGGCGGTCGGCCTGTTGGGCCCCAACGGCGCAGGCAAGACCACCTGTTTTTATATGATCACCGGTCTGGTGCGGCCCGAATACGGACGCATCGTGCTCGATGGTATCGACATCACGAATTTGCCCATGTATCGCCGCGCGCGAATGGGCATCGGTTACTTGCCTCAGGAAGCGTCGATCTTTCGGGGCTTAAGCGTCGAAGAAAATATCCGCGCCGTGCTGGAAGTGGTGGAATCCAACCGCGATGCGCGCGAAGCCATGTTGGATGCTTTGTTAGCGGAATTTTCCATCACCCATTTGCGGCGCACGCCGGCGCTGGCGCTGTCGGGCGGCGAACGGCGGCGCGTGGAAATTGCGCGTGCGCTGGCGTCCAATCCGCACTTTATTTTGTTGGACGAACCGTTCGCGGGCATTGACCCTATTGCGGTCGGCGATATTCGCGATTTGGTTTCACATCTTAAGGGGCGCGGCATTGGCGTGTTGATCACCGATCACAATGTGCGCGAAACCCTCGATGTGATTGACCGGGCGTATATCATTCACAACGGCATGATGTTGATGGAGGGCGCGCCGTCCGACATTGTCGGTAACGAAGATGTGCGACGCGTATATCTCGGTGACCGATTTAGTCTGTGACCGCTTGATGACGACAATGACAACGCTGGGACCAATATGGGGAGGCTCGCCATGGCGATAGGCCCCCGTCTTGATTTGCGCCAATCCCAATCGTTGGTGATGACGCCGCAATTGCAGCAGGCGATCAAACTGCTGCAACTTTCCAATATTGAACTGAGCGAATACGTCGAACAGGAGCTGGAGCAAAACCCGCTGTTGGAACGCGGCGAAGCCAGCGTCGATTCCATCGAACCGGACGCCCCGGAACCGATGGGTGAAATCGAAGGCGCCGAATCGTTCGATACCGCCGATACGTTGACGCGTACCGCCGAAACCGGCGAAGACATCGACCACGGCCAATCCATGGACGCTGATGTGGACAACGATTACGCCTCGGATACGCCGGGCGATGCGCCAGGCCCCGCCAGCGCCGATGGCGCCTATGACAGTTTTGGCGACAACCGCAGCACCGGCGGTTCGTATAGCGGCGAAGACCTGCCCGGCCTTGAGCAGACCTTGGCGGGCGAACAATCCATGCGCGAGTATTTGCTCGGTGAGTTGGGCATGCTGGTTTCGACCCCCGGCGACCACATGATCGGCCAGCATTTGATCGATATGCTCGACGAAGCGGGATACGTGCAGGGTGATTTAAATGAGCTGGCCGAGCGCTTGGGCTGCGAAATCGAAGATATCGTGCCGGTGCTGGAGCGTCTGCAAACCATCGATCCGCCGGGCATGTTCGCGCGCGATTTGAAGGAATGTTTAAGTCTGCAGCTTAAAGAAAAAGGCCGCCTCGACCCTGTTATGCGCACCTTTATGGACAACCTTGAACTGTTGGCCAAGCGCGATCTGAAGGGCTTGATGAAGGTCTGCGGCGTGGATGAGGAAGACATTCAAGACATGGTGCAGGAAATCCGCGCGCTCGATCCCAAGCCCGGGCGCACCTTCAATCACGATGTCGCCCAGACGGTCATTCCCGATGTGCTGATGCGCCCTGCGCCAGATGGCGGCTGGCTGGTGGAGCTCAACGCCGAAACTTTGCCGCGGGTGCTGGTGAATAATACCTATTATGCCGAAATCAGCGCTAATCCGATGAAAGATGAAGATAAGCGCTATATCCAAGATTGTTTGCAAACGGCGAATTGGCTGGTGAAGTCGTTGCATCAGCGCGCCACCACCATCTTAAAAGTCGCCAGCGAAATCGTGCGCCAGCAGGACGGATTTTTCTGTCATGGCGTGTCGGCATTGCGCCCGCTGGTGTTGCGCGATATCGCCGACAAGGTCGAGATGCACGAAAGCACCGTGTCGCGCGTGACGTCGAATAAATACATCTCCACGCCGCGCGGTCTTTTTGAACTCAAGTATTTTTTCACCTCGTCGGTGGGCGGGACGAACGGCGGCGACGGCCATTCTTCGGAAGCGGTGCGCAGCCGCATCAAGGCCTTGGTTGACGCGGAAGACCCGAAAAAGGTGCTGTCCGACGATAAACTTGTGGATATTTTAAAGGCCGAGGGCATTGATGTGGCGCGCAGAACGGTGGCAAAATATCGCGATTCCTTGCACATAGCGTCCTCGGTGCACCGCCGGCGTGAAAAAAGCTCAAAATTGTAGGGGCTTTGGCCCATTTTTTGCCCTTTTTATAGGCTAAGGCTTTAACTTGACTTCGCAAGGATGTGGAACTACTTTCCGCACCTCTTCAGGAGTTATGCTCAAGGCGAACCCCTGAACGGCGCGAACCGGCCCCCAAGACATTGGGTGTGTTGGCCCCGCCAAGGGGGACAGGAATTAACGGGACCGGAAAGACCATACGGGGCGCTGGATGCTTAGAAGCATAGTTGGGCGCTTAGAAACGATGATGCGAATTTCCGGCGCTCAAAACTCAACGATCAACAATTAAGGATCTGCTTTTCAAATGGACATTACCGTCAAAGGAAAACAGATGGACGTGGGCGATGCCCTGCGAACCCATACCGAAACTTCCCTTACCGATGCCGTAACCAAATACTTCGATCGCGCCATTGACGCCAACGTGGTGTTTTCCAAGGTGACGAACGGATTTCATGCGGACATCACCGTACACGCGGGCCGTGGCGTCAATGTACACGGCCAGGGCGAGGCGGCGGATGCCTACCCTGCGCTGGAAGTGGCGCTGGACCGTATCGCCAAGCAATTGCGCCGCTACCATCGCAAGCTGGTGAACCATCATAACGTTGCGGTGGATGAAGGCGTGCTGGGGCAGTACTCCATTCTGGCGCAGCATGAAGAAGATGAGATCGCCGCCGAGGCGCATCCCGCCATCGTCGCCGAAATGCCCCACAGCGTTGCTACTTTAAGCGTGGCCGATGCGGTGATGCGTCTGGATTTGGGCAATCTGCCGGTGGTGATGTTTAAAAACGGCACACATGGCGGGCTGAATGTGGTTTACCGCCGCAGCGACGGCAATGTGGGTTGGATCGACCCGCAAAGCGTCGCCAAATCTTAACTGTGCTTATATGACGCGAACGGACTCCCAGTTCTGGTTTAAAAACCAACGGAAACAAGGCTGAGGATACGATCATGGAAATCAGCGACCTGATCACGGTCGATAGTGTGGAAGCGAACCTTCGCGTCACCAGCAAAAAGCAGGCGCTGCAGGAACTGTCCAGGCGTGCGGCTGAACTTACCGGTCAGCATGAGCGCGCCATTTTTGACGTGTTGATGGAACGGGAGCGTTTGGGCACCACTGGCGTCGGCCACGGCATCGCCATTCCGCACGGCAAGTTGGCGTCGTTGGATCGGCTGTACGGGTTGTTCGCCCGACTGGAAACGCCGGTGGATTTTCAATCCATTGACGAACAGCCCGTGGATTTGGTGTTTTTGCTGCTCGCCCCGGAAACGGCGGGCGCGGATCATTTGAAGGCGCTGGCGCGCGTGTCGCGCCTGTTGCGCGATGCAAGCATGTGCGAAAAGCTGCGCGGCAGCGACACCCGCGATGCGCTCTATGCGCTGCTGACCCAAACTTCCGCCTCCGAGGCGGCGTGACCCTTGGGGGGGCTGCTTCGGCAGAACGGCCGCACGGTAAGGCCACACTTTACGGCCACGATTTAAGGCCACGATTTAAGGCCACGATTTAAGGCATGTGCTTTGGCGCATGCCTTTTTTGTTTGGGCCAATTGATCGGAAAGGGGGGGGCGGGCTTTGGCCATGGGGAAAATCTGACAACCCGCCCAGCGCGAGCGAGCCGCGTCGGCAGACGGCCTTAAACGCAGGCGTCAGTGGACGCTCAACGCCTCTAGGTCGTTTTGGCGGATGGTGACGATGGCTTCATCGCGGTTGTCCATCTGCGCCAGTTCGGTGCCATCGGCGGCAAAAATGCCGTATGAACCTTCGCCACCCACAGCGATGGGCTTCACGTAAGCCACATTTTCGATCCCCCAATTGGCGAGATCGAACTGGGAGCCCCAATTCTTTTCGGGTTCGGTGCCGAAGGCGGCAAAGGCGTGGGTCGGATTGCGGGTCATTGGTCCATGCTCCGTAGTTCGCCTGACAGGGTGAAAAACGTACCCCTGATGCAATAAGTAGACGCCGATATTCCTAATGACCGGTTAATGGCGCGAGAAAAAATGTTCATTAAAATCATAGCCTTTAAAAAATCATATCCGTTAAGACATGTCGATTAAAATTATCCGCCCTCGGTCGGGTCGACGGTGATGGTCTGCGCACCCTCCCTGCGGCCATGCGGCGCTTTTTCGATCTTGATGGTGCGGACCTGAGGTTCGACGATGGGGCGTTGTAGATCGATATGCAGCAACCCGTTGTCCAATACCGCCCCGGAAATTTCGATGCCTTCCGCCAGCACAAAAGCGCGTTGAAACTGGCGTTTGCCGATGCCGCGGTGCAGGAAAATGCGGTCCTTGTCGTCTTCCGATGGGCGGCCCCGCACCACCAACTGATTGTCTTCCGTGGTTACCGCCAAATCATCCAGGGTAAAGCCCGCCACGGCCAGCGTGATGCGCAGCTTGTTTTCGGCGGTCTGTTCGATGTTATAGGGCGGATAGCCCTCGCCGGCGGCCTTGGCGGCGCGATCGAGCACGCGCTCCAAATGATCGAAACCCAGCAGCAACGGGCTGTCAAACGCAAAAGTCCTGGACATGCGCGGTCTCCTCTATGCCATGAGCGAGCGCGATTACAACACATGGACCCCCATGCGGGGCATCCCGGCTCGAATCCCAAGGGCATCCGAACGACGTCGCTAATGTGGTCTTGTGAAGGGCGGCTGTCAACGCCGGGAGGGCAAGCGTGTGAGACCCTCGCCGTGCGGTAAAAGGCCCGAAAACTCACTTCACCAACGGCAAAATGCAAATTTATGGGAAATCGTGGGTCATGGGGCTGGATTTAGAATGAATTTAGTATGGAAAATCGCCATCCTTTGGTAAAACCAAGTAGAACAGTAGGATTAGGGGATTGGCCTGGGGTTTGCCGTTTGGGCCTTAAGGCTGGCGCTGGATTGCTGCATAGGGAAATCGAGTCAACATGAAACCGTTACATCACATACGGGTAGCGGCCGTCGGCGGGGGGATCGTTTTGGCGGCATTTGGTCTCTTAAGCACCGCAGCGGCGGATACGGTCAAACCGCCGCCGCAGACGGAGCCGACCGTATATATCCTCAATACCTCGACCGGCGCGCCCTATGCGACCCCTGACCGTCAGGGATTTTTGGATTTGCTCGTCGCCGAAGCGTTTAAGCGCATCGGCTTGAAAGGCGAGGTGGCTTTATATGCCGAATCCAAGCGGGCGCTGATCAACGCCAACGACGATATCGATCAGGGCGTGGCGATGCGCGTGCAGAACTTGGAAAAAAATCACCCCAATTTGGTGCGCGTTCCCGAACGGGTGATCGGCAACGATTTTGTCGCGTATGCACGCGATCTCGATGTGGTTACGGATTCCTGGGAAGCGCTCAAACCCTATGCGGTGACGCACATACACGGCTGGGTGATTTTCGAACGCAACATGCCCGAGGGACAAGATGTCGTCACCGTGAAAGAACCGGCGCAGATGTTTTCCATGCTCGACAAAAAACGAGTCAACATGGCGCTCTATGAGCGCTGGCAAGGGTTGCAGTTCGCCAAGGATCAAGGCCTGAAAGTGAACGTCCTCGAACCGCCCCTAGCCAGTGTCGATATGTTCATGTACGTGCATAAAAAATACGCCCATCTGGTTGATAAACTGGACGGGGCGCTGAAGGCGATGAAGGCCGACGGTACATACCAGGCCATTTTCGAGCGCACCCTGACTCCTTTGCTGCCATCGCGGACGATGGATTAAGGGGCGGTTCGGCATGGCGCAGCTCTTTCACCCCAACCGCATCGCCTGGAAAGTGATTAAGGCGCTGGTGGTGTTCAGCTCGGTGCTGACGCTGTTGGCCACGGCATTGCAGATGTGGATGGAATACGGCCGCGATATCGATGCCATCGATAGCCGCTTCGTGCAGGTGGAGCGCAGCTATGTGGACGCCATTGCCGTCAACGTCTGGACGGTGGATCAAGCGCGGTTGCAGTTGCAGGTCGACGGTATCGTTGAATTCCCCGATTTTGCGGGGGCGAACATCCACGACATGGATGGAGCCGTTCTGGCGCAAGCCGGTGAACTGACCGACGCCAAGCTGCTGCGTCAGACTTACCCGTTATATTTCACCTTTCGGGGCGAGCGCCGCTTGATCGGGCACTTGGAAGTCGCGGCGAGTTTGACCCATGTTTACGCCCGCATGGTGGATCGGCTGGGGCTGATCTTGTTGTCCAATGCCGTAAAGACATTTTTGGTGGCGATCTTTTTGTTTTTATTGGTGTTTTGGTTGTTGACCCGGCATCTCGAAACCCTCGCGCGGTATGCGCGCAGGCTCGATTTTTCAAGAGACATGGCTGATCTGCATTTGGATCGCGGACGCCATTATGGCGGTCGCGACGAACTTGACGATCTGGCCGATGCCTTCAACGAAATGAAAGCGAAGATGTTTGATGCGTATGAAGACGCGCGCCAGTTATCCCAAGAGCTGGAAGTGCGCGTACGCGGGCGCACCCGCGCGCTGAACCAAGAAGGTGATATCCGTAGACGGACCGCCGAACGGTTGGCGGAAAGCGAAAGCCGATTGCGCGACATCGCCGAAGCGGGATCGGACTGGATTTGGGAAATGGGTCCCGATTTGCGCTTCACCTATATTTCCGAAGGGGCGTCGAAAAGCGGGGCGCTCAATCGCGATGATATCGTCGGTCTGTACCGCAGCGAATATGCCGTTGATCTCAATGATCGGGGAAAATGGCAAGCCCATTTGGACGATTTGAACCATCATCGACCCTTTCGCGATTTTGAATACACCTTACAAATGCCGAGCGGAGCCAGGGTGTCGGTGCGCGACAGCGGCAAGCCGATCTTCGACGACACCGGCGCATTCAAGGGCTATCGCGGGCTAAGCACCAACATCACCGGTGAGGTGCAGGCCAAGGAAAAAGCTCTACAGGCGCAAGATCAATTGCGCGTGCTGTCGCTGGCCATCGAACAAAATCCGTCGGCGGTGTTCATCACCAACCGCGATGGCTCGATCGAATTCGTCAACGATCAATTCACCAAGCTAACGGGTTATAGCGCCGACGAGGTTATCGGTGAAAACCCGCGCATTTTGAAATCGATCGATACCCTGCCGGATGTTCACGAAGAAATTTGGCGGCACATTACGATGGGTCGCGAGTGGCGGGGCGAGATCAAGGATCGGCATAAAAACGGCAGCGCCTTTTGGGCTTACGCCACCATCGCGCCGGTGAAAAATGCAAATGGCGAAATCACGCATTTTGTCGCCACCCACGAAGACATCACCGAACGCAAGCAGGTCGAAGAAAGATTGCGTAACGCCATCGAACGCGCCGAGGTCGCCAGCCGCACCAAATCCGAACTGATGGCCAATATGAGCCATGAATTGCGCACGCCGCTGAACGCCATCATCGGATTTTCCGACACCATCTTGAACGGGGTGTTCGGGGCGCTGAACAATGCCCGTTATGAAGAATATCTTCACGACATCCACGACAGCGGCAAGCATCTGCTGGAACTCATCAATGACATTCTCGACGTCAGCGCGATCGAGGCGGGCAAACTGGAACTGCATCTCGAACCGCTGGATGTCGAGGACGTGGTGCGTTCAAGCCTGAGGCTGGTGCAGCATCGCGCCGATGCAAACCAGATCAAACTGGACCTTCAGATAGAACCCAATCTGCCGGGCTTGATGGGCGATGCGCGGCGAATCAAGCAGGTGCTGTTGAATCTGTTGTCCAATGCGGTGAAATTCACCCCTGAACACGGCCGGGTGACGTTGACGGCATCGACCTTGGCGGATGGCGGATTGTGTATCGAGGTCATTGATACCGGCATCGGCATGGATGATGCGGGGTTGGTCATTGCGTTGACGCAATTTGGCCAGGTCGACAGTAAACTGGCGCGTAAATACGAAGGCACCGGCCTAGGCCTGCCGTTGAGCAAAAGCATGGTCGAAGCGCACAACGGTACGTTGGAAATTCGCTCGCGCTTAGGCCACGGCACGAAGGTGCGGGTGTGTTTTCCGCCGGAAAGCTCTATTGCGTCGATCGCGATGGATTTGCCGGGGCAAAGCGGACGCGCCGAGGGTCGGATTTAGGGGCGGGCCAACCGCGAAGTGGCGAAGCCGCGCAGCGCGCATAAAAAACGCTGTATCCTTAATATTGCGGGAGCATTTTGCGGGAACATGGGAAAGGGCAATTTTGCCCCTTTTTGTTGACGTGAGGGCAAAAATGCCCTAAGGTTATCATCATGAATGGAAATGAATTCCTCAAACGCATGAAGCGTTACGCCAAGCAGAAAAATTTGGATGTTCGTTTCGAAAAACACCGAGGCAAAGGGGCGCACGGCATCCTTTATCTGGGCGATAAAAAGACCACGCTCAAGGACCGCAAAAAAGAAATTGGCGTCGGACTTCTTAACGCGATGCTCTCCCAACTCGGGGTGCCGCCGGAGGATTTTTAGCTGAAGTCCCCTCGGTTTTGTTTCGCGCCGGGGGCGCAGAAAGAAGAAAGAAAAAATAATGATCAAACGGTTTGAATATGCGGCGATCTTCGCACCGGATAAAGACGGGCGCATCGTCGTTTCGTTTCCCGATTTGCCTGAGGCGCTCACCGACGGCGCAAATCTCGCCGAAGCCATGAGCGAGGCCGAAGATTGTTTATCGGAAGCCATTCAGGCGCGGCTAGATATTGGCGAAGAAATCCCGGAACCCTCTGTGGCGCAAGTCGGTCAAACGCTGGTCCCGGTGGAAATCACTACGGCGCTGAAAGCGGCGGTGGTTGAGCGCATGCGCGCGCAAGGCGTTAAACAGATTCAATTGGCTCAAGCCATGAAGATCGACGGGAAAGACGTGCGCCGCCTGCTCGATCCCAAGCACCGCACCAAAGTCGGCGCGCTGGAACAGGCCATGCGGGTGTTGGGCGGCAAAGTGACGTTGACCGTCGAAGACGATGACCCTGCTGCCCCGATGGTGGTTTGATCCTGATATTGGTTGTGTCGGTAATGTTGATGGTCGAAAGAGTCGAGCGGGCCAACCGCGAAGCGGCGAAGCCGCGCAGCGCGCATAAAAAACGCCGCCATCATCGCTGATCGCGGCGTTTTAGAAACTGGTGGAGCCGAGCGGGATCGAACCGCTGACCTCTACAATGCCATTGTAGCGCTCTCCCAACTGAGCTACGGCCCCAAATGCTAAAGCCCCCGTCATGGGATGCGGGTGCGCGCGGAACTTAATGGCCCAACCCGGTGAAGGCAAGGGGAAAATCGCGCACGCCGCTTTTTTCCCGCTTGCCGTTCTTGAGCTTCACCGGTGGTTAAACGCGCACGCGATCAGACGGCTTCGTCTTCATCGTCGAGCGATTCGATCACGACTTCCATGTCGTCATCGTCACCTAAGTCCGAAGTGTCTTCGATGAGATCATCGTCCTCATCGTCGTCCAGATCGTCATCAACCTCGATGTCGAGATCGAGATCGTCTTCTTCATCCTCATCCACGACCGCAGGTTTTACCGCTACGGGCTTGGGTTTGGGTGTGGCTTGATGTGCGGCTTTGTGTTTTGTTTTCGCTTTTGGCGCTTCAACCACGGTGTCACACTTCGGACAGACTGCGGGCAATTTGCCAAGATCAAAAAAACGCGTATCGCAATTCAAACAGATATGCTTGTCGCCTCTGGTCGACTTCGCCACGGGCCGGCCTCCGTTGTTTAAGGTGTTTAAGGAAGTGGACAATAACAATAATTGAGTTTGCCAATTGCCACGTTACGCGGGTTCTGTCAAAAGGAAAAATATGCTAGAGACCCTTTGAAATTTTGTTTCGTTGATTTGCCGCCCGTTTGACATCGAAATCGAGGCTCAACCTTGCCCACCCTGACCGCCCATTCCTCCGCACCGCTCAACGGCTCCGTGCGTGTGCCCGGCGATAAATCCATCTCGCACCGCGCATTGATGCTGGGGGCGGTGGCGTTGGGCGAAACCCACGTCACCGGCATGTTGGAAGGCGAAGACGTGTTGTGTACCGCCGCCGCGATGCGCGCCATGGGGGCTCGCGTCGAACGGTTGGCCGATGGCGAATGGAAGATCAACGGCCTCGGCGTGGGCGGGCTGTTGGCCCCGCACGAAGACTTAGATATGGGCAATTCCGGCACCGCCGCGCGGTTGCTGATGGGCTTGGTGGCGGGGCATGATTTTTCTGCTACCTTCGTCGGCGACGCCTCGCTTTCAAGCCGCCCCATGAAACGCGTGATCGATCCGCTTTCCCAAGTGGGCGCGGTGGTTAAGGCTTCTCAGGGCGGGCGTCTGCCGCTGACCCTGACCGGGGCCAAGGACCCCATGCCCATCACCTATGAATTGCCGGTGGCGTCGGCACAGGTGAAATCGGCGGTATTGCTGGCGGGGCTGAACGCGCCCGGCCAAACCGTGGTGATCGAACCCAAACCCAGCCGCGACCATTCGGAAAAGATGCTGGCCCACTTCGGCGCAGAGATCGCCGTGGAAGAATTGAAGGGCGGCGGGCGGCGCATCACGCTGACGGGTCGCCCGGAACTGAAAGGCCGCGACGTCATCGTGCCCGCCGATATTTCCTCGGCCGCGTTTCCCCTGGTGGCGGCCGCCATCGTGCCCGGTTCCGACGTCACCGTGACGGGTGTGGGCCTGAACCCCCTGCGTGCGGGCGTCATCGAGACGCTTAAAGACATGGGCGCCAACATTGAGGTGCTGAATCGCCGCATCGAAGCGGGTGAAGATATCGGCGACGTGCGCGTTCAGGCGGGTAATTTGAAGGGCTGCACCGTGCCGGCCTCGCGCGCGCCCGCGCAAATCGACGAATACCCGGTGTTGTTCGTGGCGGCTGCGTTGGCCCAGGGCGACACCCGCTTTGAAGGTTTGGAAGAACTGCGTGTCAAGGAAAGCGACCGTTTAAGCGTCATGGCCGAGGGGCTGAAGGCGTGCGGCGTGTCCGTCGAGCAAGGCGAAGACTGGCTGGTCGTGCATGGCATTGGCGGTACGGGCAAACGTGTGCCGGGCGGGGCTATGGTCGCCAGCCATTTGGATCACCGCATCGCCATGGCGTTTTTGGTGCTGGGCCTAGCGGCGGAACGCCCCATTACGGTGGACGACGCCAGCCCCATCAACACTTCGTTTCCGGGCTTTCAGGCCCTGATGCAGGGTTTGGGCGCACATTTGACCGATGGTGAGGAAACTTAAGGGTGAGGAAAACTGACATGACCATCGTGATCGCCATCGACGGCCCCGCGGCGGCGGGCAAAGGCACTTTGGGGGCGCGATTGGCGCAACACTATGGCCTTGCCAAGCTCGATACCGGGCTTTTGTACCGCGCCACCGGCGTTAAGGTGCTGGCGGGCGGGGAAAATCCAGAAGACGCAAAAGTCGCCGAAGCGGCAGCCCGCGCCCTCGATCCCGCCGAATTGGCCAATCCGGCGCTGCGCACGGACGAAGCGGCGCAGGCGGCTTCCAAGGTTTCCGCCATTCCCGGCGTGCGCGCCGCACTGCTTGATTTTCAACACGAATTTGCCAAAAACCCGCCCGTTTTGGCCGACGGATCGCCCGCCAAAGGCGCGATTTTGGATGGCCGCGACATCGGCACCACCGTTTGCCCCAAGGCCGAGGTTAAATTGTTCGTTACCGCCAGCACCGAAGTGCGCGCCGAGCGGCGCTTTAAAGAGTTGCAGGAACGGGGCCATGAGGCTATATATGCGCGCGTTCTGGAGGATATGAAGGAACGTGACGCACGCGACAGTTCTCGCAGTGCTTCGCCATTGGCTGCGGCGGACGACGCTTATGTGTTGGACACCAGCGCGCTAAACGCCGATCAAGCCTTTGAGGCCGCCATCGCGTTCATTTCCTCCAAGAACCTCTTCTGACAATCAACGCCCCGCGTGGGCTGTTTTCGGAAGGGTCTACCGAGCCCCACGGGCCTTGTCAAAAGGGCCGTGGATTTGTCTTTGTTAAAGACCGCTGGAACCAACCGGCTGGCCTGAAAGCGAAAATGTAAGGAAAAACCTGTTTATGGCTACTGAGAATTTTGCAGACCTGCTTGACGAGTCCATTACCCAAGGCAACCCGTTTGAAGGTAACGTCGTTACCGGCACCGTGTTGCGCATCGACGGCGACGCCGTTTTGGTGGACGTTGGACTGAAGTCCGAAGGCCGCGTTCCGCTGAAGGAATTCGGCATCTCCACAGACAAACCCGAAATCAGCATTGGCGACAAGATCGACGTTTTCATCGAACGTTATGAAGATCGTGACGGCATGATCCGTCTCAGCCGCGAAAAAGCGCGCCGTGAAGAATCGTGGGTTCAGTTGGAAAAATTGCACGAATCGCAGACCCGTGTGACCGGCACCATCTTCGGTCGCGTGAAGGGTGGCTTTATCGTCGATCTCAACGGCGCCGTGGCGTTCCTGCCCGGTTCCCAAGTCGACATCCGCCCGGTGCGCGATGTGACGCCGCTGATGAATATGCCTCAGCCGTTCCAGATTTTGAAAATGGACCGTTCGCGCAACAACATCGTTGTGTCGCGCCGCGCCGTGCTGGAAGAAACCCGCGCCGAAGCCCGCACCGAACTCATCGGTCAGCTCAAAGAAGGCGACGTGCTCGAAGGCATGGTCAAGAACATCACCGATTACGGCGCATTCGTCGATCTGGGTGGCGTCGATGGCTTGCTGCACGTGACCGACATCGCGTGGAAGCGCATCAATCATCCGTCCGAAGCCTTGCAGGTCGGTCAGACCGTCAAGGTTCAGGTGATCCGGTTCAATGCCGACACCCAGCGCATTTCGCTCGGTATGAAGCAGTTGGAAGCCGATCCCTGGTCCGACGTTGCGGGCAAGTACCCGATCGGCTCCAAGCTTAAGGGCCGCGTCACCAACATCACCGACTACGGCGCATTCGTCGAATTGGAAGCCGGCGTCGAAGGTCTGGTTCACGTGTCCGAAATGTCGTGGACCAAAAAGAACGTGCATCCGGGCAAAATCGTCTCCACTTCCCAGGAAGTTGAAGTCATGGTGCTGGACGTGGACAGCGACAAGCGCCGCATTTCGCTCGGCCTCAAACAGTGCGGCGACAATCCTTGGGATGCGTTCCTCACCACCCACAGCCCCGGCACCGAAGTCGAAGGCGAAGTCAAGAACATCACCGAATTCGGTCTGTTCATCGGCCTCACCGAAGAAATCGACGGCATGGTTCACCTGTCCGATCTATCGTGGGATCAGTCCGGCGAAGAAGCCATCAAGACCTTCAAAAAGGGCGACATGGTTAAAGCCAAGGTTCTCGACGTCGACGTCGTCAAAGAACGCATTTCGCTCGGCATTAAACAGTTGAGCAAAGACCCGTTTGAAGAAGGCATGTCCGGCTTGAAGCGTAATGCCGTGGTGACCTGCGTGGTGACCGCCATTACCGATGGCGGCATTGAAGTGACCGCCGGCGACGGCGTTCCGGGCTTTATCCGCAAGGCTGAACTGTCGCGTGATCGTTCCGATCAGCGTTCCGACCGTTTCGCCGTCGGTGAAAAGGTCGACGCCAAGATCATGCAGATCGACGCCGCCACCCGCAAGCTGAGCCTGTCGGTCAAGGCGCTTGAAGTTCAAGAAGAGAAGAAGGCCATGAAGGACTTCGGCTCGTCGGACTCCGGCGCTTCGCTGGGCGACATCTTGGGTGCTGCGCTGCAGGAAAAGCAGGCAAGCGCCGAAGACGCGCCGAAGAAAAAGGCTGCGCCGAAGAAAAAGGCCGCCAAGAAAGATGAAGCCGAAGACGCTGGCGACGAATAAGCGTCCCGTTTTTAGCTTGATCAAAAAGATGACGCTCCCGGTTTTGCGACCGGGGGCGTTTCTTTTTGTGCGGTTGTGCTACACTCTGCGCTTACCCGAATAACTAAACTCTAAAATAGGCTTAAAGAAAGCATGTCCAGTGATACCGATCTGTTGATGGAACGCCGCCGTAGCCGCCGTAGCGCGCTAGCGTGGAAAGTATTGGCCGTGGTCGCCGCAACCGCTTTGGTGGCGGTGCTGGTCGCGGGCGATCCGGCCAAGATGTTATCGGGCGGCGGCGCGCAATTGTTCGATGGCGATCATGTGGCGCGTGTCGAGGTCAGCGGCATTATCCTTGAAGATCGCTGGCGCAACGAACTGCTGCAAGACTTGAAAGACGACGACAAGGTGAAGGCCGTGATCGTCACCATCAACAGCCCCGGCGGCACCGTGGTGGGCGGCGAAGATTTGTATCTCGGTCTGCGCACGCTGAGCGAAACCAAGCCGGTGGCGGCGGTGATGGGCTCGACCGCGACTTCGGCGGCGTATATGACCGCCATCGGTACGGAGCGCATTTTTGCGCGCGAAGGCACGTTGACGGGCTCGATTGGCGTGTTGATGCAAACCGCCGACGTTACCGGCTTGCTTGAAAAACTGGGCGTGAAACCGGAAACGATGAAAAGCGGGGCGTTCAAGGCTCAGCCCAACCCCATGGAGCCTTTGAGCGATGAAGCCCGCGCCCACATCCAAGGCGTGGTGATGGATATGCACGCCCTGTTTGTCGGCATGGTGTCCGAACGCCGGGGCAAAACATCCGAAGAAACGTTGGTCCTGGCCGACGGGCGGGTGTTTACCGGGCGTCAGGCGCTAAGCCTGGGGCTCATCGACGCCATCGGCGGCGAGAGCGAAGCCTTAGACTGGTTAGCCGCTGAAAAGAAGGTTACGCGCGATTTGCCGGTGTTAGACGCTATGCCTGATTATCCCAAGGATACGCTCCTGCAACAGTTGTTTGGCGCTTTCGCCGGAGAATTTGGAAAAGTGCTGGTATCAGAAAGACTTACACTTGACGGACTGCTTTCGGTTTGGCACCCTGGGCTGTAGCTGTCGGAAGACGGACCTGAACCTGGGCCGGATCGTGCGTATTGGGTCGTGGGTCTTTGGGTGGAACATTATCGGGAAGGGGCGGAATTGATCCGGCTCAGCGGTAGTGGGGAAAATCCGGCGGGAGGTAATGACATGACGAAATCTGAATTGATTCAGCGACTCGCCGAAGCCAATCCGCATCTATACCTGCGGGACGTAGAGCGAATCGTGACCACAATTTTTGACGAAATCACCAACGCGCTGGCCAGTGGCGATCGGGTGGAATTGCGGGGTTTTGGGGCATTTTCGGTTAAGGAACGGGGTTCGCGCACGGGGCGCAATCCGCGCACCGGCGATGCGGTTGACGTGCCGTCCAAGTTCATTCCGTATTTCAAGACCGGCAAGCAATTGCGTGAAAAATTGAATACCCACGGTTAATGCAGGAGGGACATGCGGGGTTCTCGCCTCGCATGCGTTCTGCAAGAAAGGGTCGGGCCTGTGCGGCGAATGCTTTCCTGGCTGATCATGGCGCCGGCGTTTATCGCCGTCGTCATTTTTGCGCTCAATAACAAAACTCCGGTGATCCTCGATTTGTGGCCGTTTGGTTTAACGGTGGAGATGCCCGTGTATCTGGCGTTCCTGCTGGCGCTGGTGCTGGGCGTGCTGCTTGGCGGTTTTGCCGCGTGGCTGGGCCAGGGGCGGGCGCGCAGCGCGTTGCGCGATCAAGCCTATCAAGGGGAAGTGGCGCGCCGCGAACTGAATGCGGAGCGCGAAAAAAACACCCTCTTGCAGCGCGAACTCGATCACCAGCGGGTCGCGGGCAAACAACCCGACGTGGCCTTACACACGCTGCCTGTCGCCGTTCAGGAAACTCTGCCCCCCGTAATTTGAAGGCGGCGGCGGTTGAGTTCGGCGGAGAGACAATTTAAGTCGTTCATCCATTTAGCGCTTTGCCGCACTCGGCGCGCGGGATAAAAAGAGATATGGCTGATTCGCTTCGTCCCCATCAACGCATTTTTGTCGCCCTGGACACCACCGATCTGGGGCGCGCGGTCGAGCTTGCTCAAGGCCTTAAGGGCAGCATCGGCGGAGTCAAAATCGGCAAGGAATTTTTCACCGCCCTTGGCCCCGAAGGCGTGCACCGCGTCTGCGAATGCGGCCTGCCGTTGTTTTTGGATCTGAAATTTCACGACATCCCCAACACCGTGGCGGGTGCGATCCGCGCTTCGCTGATGCTGAACCCGTTCATGGTCAACGTACATGCTTCCGGTGGGCGGCGCATGATGCAGGCCGCCGCTAAAGCCGCCAATGACGCCTTGCCGAATAAACGCCCGCAGGTCATCGGCGTGACCGTGCTCACCTCGATGGCGCGCGAAGATTTAATCGACGTCGGCCTGGATATGGAACCCTTGGAACAGGTGTTGCGTTTGGGGCGTCTGGCCAAGGCCAGCGGGTTGGATGGCGTGGTCTGCTCGGCCAAGGAAGTGGTGGCGTTACGGGGTAGCGTGGGCCCTAACTTTACGCTGGTGGTGCCGGGCATCCGCCCCGCTTGGGCATCCGCCGACGATCAGCGCCGCGTGGTGACGCCGCGCGACGCCATTGATTTGGGCGCGGATTATCTGGTCATCGGGCGGCCCATCACCGAGCACGCCGACCCCGCCGAAGCCGCGCGCCTGATCGCCGAAGAACTGGCAAACGCTTGATGGCGGCGGCGGTGCGCGCATTGTTTCAGCTTTTGAAATCGACGGCTCATCTGGCGCGCACGCGTTTGGGCGCGATGGCCCTGGCGGTGTTGATCCCGTTCGTCGCCTCGCACCTGGTGGTGCTGCAAGCGCGGCAGATGGGGATGCCGGAACGCTTGGCGCTTGATTTGCTGCACGGCGTTTTGGTGCTTTCGTATTTGACGGCGGCGGTGCGCGCGGCGCAAGGCCGGGCGGTGGGCGCGGCCCGGTTTGGTTTCGCCTGGCCGCGCGGCATTCGACTACCCGCTGTTCAGGCCTTGGCGACCATGGGCGCGGTGGTGCTTTTGATTGGCTTGCCTGCGGCCTGGGCATTGCATCCGTTGACCCATGTCATTGAAGATTGGGCGGTGCAGTCGGCCACCGCATGGGCGGCTGTACCCACGGTGATGGCGCCGGAATTCGTCATGACCACACTGGTGGCGTTGGTTATTGCGGCTGAAACGGCTAAGATGAACGGTACAGTTGAAATTTAAGGACCCCAATGCCCATCGACGTCAAAATCTGCGGAATCAACTCCATCGACGCGCTCGACGCCGCCGTTCAGGGCGGAGCGAAGATGCTGGGCTTTGTATTTTTTGCCAAGTCGCCGCGCGTGGTGACGCGCGATGAAGCGCGCGATTTGCTGGCGCGGGTGCCGCAGGGCGTTCTCAAGGTCGCGTTGATGGTCGATCCCAACGATTTTAAGGCCCACTCCATCGGCGCTCAGCTACCCTTCGATCTGGTGCAACTGCATGGCGACGAAAGCGTTGAGCGGGTGGCCGAGATCAAGACCATTACCGGTTTGCCGGTGATGAAGGCGGTGGGCATCGCCGGGGCTGACGACATTGCTCGCGCCCATACTTTTGAGGCGGTGGCGGAGCGCATTTTGTTGGACGCCAAGGCCCCAGAGGGCGCGATGCTTCCGGGCGGCAACGCGCTCAGCTTCGATTGGCAGCTCATTTGCGGCGAAAAGTGGCAAAAGCCGTGGTTGCTGGCGGGTGGGCTCAATGCCGGAAATCTTGAGCAAGCGGTGAAAACCAGCGGGGCGCGCTTCGTGGACGTGTCTTCGGGCGTCGAAGACGCGCCGGGGTGCAAAAACCCTGATAAAATCCGGGAATTTTTGACCCTGGCGGCGTCACTTTAAGGCCGTCTTTCGGTTCAAAGCGGTGGCAATCTTGCGCGATGCTTGCTATGGTCCGCGCGTGCAAAAACAAGCCTGTGCGAGAGCGATGAGCAAACCCGATTCCTTAAAACCCAATACTTTGAGAAACGGCCCCGACGAACGCGGCCATTTCGGCATTTACGGCGGTCAGTTCGTGGCCGAAACCTTGATGCCGCTGATTCACGAGGTTGCGCGCGCGTTCGAGGCGGCGAGCTGTGACCCTGAGTTTGCCCGCGAAAAGCACTATTACCTGACGCAGTATGTGGGCCGTCCCTCGCCGCTCTATTTCGCCGAACGCCTGACCAACGCTTTGGGCGGGGCGAAGGTGTATTTGAAGCGCGAAGATTTGAACCATACCGGCGCGCACAAAATCAACAACTGCGTCGGCCAGATTTTACTGGCCAAGCGCATGGGCAAGACCCGCATCATCGCCGAAACCGGCGCAGGCCAGCATGGCGTCGCCACCGCCACGGTGTGCGCGCTGTTCGATCTGCCGTGTACCATTTACATGGGCGCCAAAGACATCGAACGCCAAGCGCCCAACGTGTTTCGCATGAAGATGCTGGGCGCGGAAGTGCGCCCCGTGACCATCGGTTCGAAGTCGCTCAAAGACGCCATGAACGAAGCCATGCGCGACTGGGTGGCCAATGTTGCCGACACCTATTACCTGATCGGCACCGCGGCGGGCATGCATCCATTCCCTAAAATGGTGCGCGATTTTCAGGTGGTGATCGGCGAAGAGGTTCGCGCGCAGTGCATCGAAGCCGAGGGCCGCATTCCCAATACCTTGGTGGCGTGCATCGGCGGCGGCTCGAACGCCATCGGCCTGTTTCATCCGTTTTTGGATGACGCCGACGTGCGCATCGTCGCGGTGGAAGCGGCGGGCAAGGGCATCGACAGCGGCGAACATGCCGCTAGTCTCAGCGCCGGATCGCCCGGCGTGCTGCACGGTAACCGCACCTATCTGCTGCAAGACGCCGATGGGCAAATTCAAGAAGCGCACTCGATTTCGGCGGGTCTCGATTATCCGGGCATCGGGCCGGAACATGCGTGGCTGCACGACATCGGCCGGGTGGAATACGTGTCCATCACCGACGCGGAAGCGCTCGACGCCTTTAAGATGTTGACCAAATTGGAAGGCATCATCCCGGCGCTGGAATCGGCGCATGCGTTGGCGCACGTCAAAAAACTCGCGCCGACGCTTTCTAAGGACAACATCTTGGTGATGAACCTGTCGGGTCGCGGCGATAAAGATCTGAACACGGTGGCCTCGCACATCGGCGTCGAGATGGGAGTTTCCCTATGAGCGTCCAAATTCCCGCCGTGAATTTCGAAACGCGTCTCGATAAGCGTTTTCGCGCGCTCAAGGCCGAAGGGCGCGGCGGCTTGGTTGCCTATATCATGGCGGGTGATCCGGATGCCGATACATCGCTGGCGATTTTGAAGGGCCTGCCTGGCGCGGGCGCCGACATCATCGAGTTGGGCATGCCCTTTTCCGATCCCATGGCCGATGGCCCATCCATTCAGGCGAGCGCCCAGCGCGCGCTGAAAGCGGGCATGACGCTGAAAAAGACCTTGGATCAAGTGCGCGCCTTTCGCGTCGGCAACGACGATACGCCGATCGTGCTGATGGGTTATTACAATCCCATTTATATCTACGGCGTGGATCGGTTCTTAATCGACGCCAAGGCGGCGGGCGTGGATGGCTTGATCATCGTCGATCTGCCGCCCGAAGAAGAATGCGAATTGTGCATCCCGGCCCTGGCAGCGGGCATCAATTTTATCTATCTGACCGCGCCGACCACCGACGATGCGCGCCTCGACGTGGTTTTGGCCAAAGCCTCCGGCTTCGTCTATTATGTGTCGATCACTGGCACCACTGGCACTGCGCAGGCGGCCATCGGCGATATCGAAGCGGCGGTGAAACGCATCCGGGCGCACACGGGTTTGCCGGTGGCGGTGGGTTTTGGCATCACCTCGGCGGATTTTGCCGAGGCCGTGGCCAACGTCTCGGACGCCGCCGTGGTCGGTTCGGCCTTGGTCAATGTCATTCGCGACCATGTGGACACGGATGGCCGAGCCAAACCCGATTTGGTGGACAAGGCGCTGGGTTTCGTGCGTGAATTGGCAGACGGCGTTGGCCGTTCTAAACGGTAAGGAAGCGGGATATGAACTGGCTCAAAGATTTCGTCCGGCCCAAGCTCAAAGAACTGGTGGGCGGCGGCAAAGAAATCCCCGACAACATGTGGCATCAATGCCCCAAGTGCGAACAGATGATTTTTCATCGCGACTTGGAAACCAATGATCATGTGTGCCAGCACTGCGGCCATCACATGCGCATCACCGTGAAGCGCCGCTTGGAAATGCTGTTCGACAACGGCGAATATCAAACCGTGAGCGTTGAAGCCCCGGTGGTCGATCCGCTGAAATTCAAAGATCTAAAACGCTACTCGGACCGCATCAAGGAATACAATACCAAGACCGGCGAGCACGATGCCTTGATCGTCGCGCACGGCAAGATGGGCGGTCAAAACGTGGTCATCGCGGCGTTTAATTTCGCCTACATGGGCGGCTCGATGGGCACGGCGGTGGGCGAAGGTTTGGTCACCGCGTCCAAGCTGGCGCAAGTGCAAGACGCCGCGTTGATCGTTATCCCCGCTTCCGGCGGCGCGCGCATGCAAGAAGGCATTTTGTCGCTGATGCAGATGGCGCGCACCACCATCGCGGTGGAAGAATTGAAAGAAAAAGGCCTACCCTATATCGTATTGCTCACCGACCCGACCACGGGCGGGGTATCCGCATCGTTCGCCATGCTGGGCGACATTCAAATCGCCGAACCCGGTTGTTTGATCGGTTTTGCCGGGCGTCGCGTGATCGAACAGACCATCCGCGAACAGTTGCCCGACGATTTCCAAACTGCCGAATATCTGTTGGAACACGGCATGATCGACATGGTGGTGAAGCGCAAGGAACTGCGTTCGACGATGGTGCGCATTCTGTCGCTGTTGCGCAATACCGGCGCGCCCGCCGATGTGGTCAAGCTGTCGCCCAAGGCGGACAAAGCCAAGCGCGGCGTGGCCTTGGTTACGGCGCCCATTCCACATGGCGCGGGACCAACACCGAAATAATGATTCGGGGGGCTATGGTTTGAGTTGGCGGGGGCGGCTTGTCGCCCCATATGAGGCCCTATGAACACCGATCAAATTCTCGCACGACTGCTGACGCTGCATCCCAAGGTTATTGATTTAAGCCTGGAGCGTTTGGAGCGCTTGCTCGACCAGTTGGGCAATCCGCAAGACCATTTGCCGCCGGTGGTGCATGTCGCGGGCACCAACGGCAAGGGTTCGACGGTGGCGTTTCTGCGCGCCTTCGTCGAAGCGGCGGGGTTTCGCGCCCACGTCTACACCTCGCCGCATTTGGTGAAGTTCAACGAACGCATTCGTTTAAGCGGCAACATGATTTCCGACGACGATTTAACCGCCGTGCTGGAAGAATGCGAACGGGTGAACCAAGGTTTGCCGATCACTTTTTTTGAAATCACCACGGCGGCGGCGTTGTTGGCCTTTTCGCGTATGCCCGCCGATATCGTGATTTTGGAAACCGGCTTGGGCGGGCGGCTGGATGCGACCAATGTGATCGATCATCCGCGCCTGACCTGCATTACGCCGGTATCGCTCGATCATCAGCAGTATTTGGGTGATGACGTTGAAACGATCATGGGTGAAAAGGCGGGTATATTAAAATCGGGCGTGTCGTGCATCGCCGCGCAGCAAAGTTCGCGTAAGTTGGAAAAGGTGCTGGTTGATGCGGCCAAAACAGTCGGCGCGCCGCTGTTGGCCGAAGGCAAACGCTGGTTTTCACGCGTCAGCGGCGGGCGCAGCGATGAACCTAAAATGGTGTTTAAAGGCGAGACGGTGGAACGCACCTTTCCCATGCCGCGCTTGATTGGGCGTCACCAGATGCGCAACGCGGCGCTCGCCATTGCGTGCGTCGATGCGCTTAGGCCGGATTTCGACATCAGCGATGCCGCCATCACTTTGGGCCTGAGCACGGTCGAATGGCCCGCCCGCTTGCAGCGCCTGACGAAAGGTCCGTTGGTCAATGCCCTGTTGCCGGGGTGGGAGCTGTGGCTGGATGGCGCACACAACGCCGCCGCCGCCGAAATGCTGGCGCAGCATTCGCGCGGCTGGCGGGATCAGGCGCTGTGGATGGTGTTCGGCGCGCTAAAACAACGCGATCCAGTGGCGTTCTTAAAACCCTTTGAAGCCAAATTGGCGGGGCTGCGCGGCGTGGCCATTCCCGGTGAAGAAAACAGTTTAAGCGCCGCACAAGCCGTTTCGGCGGCGCACACGTTGCGTATGGAGGCCGAAGAAGCGGACTCGGTTCTGGGCGCGGTTCGCGATATCATGGATCATGCCCAGGGTGAGACGTCGCCTGCAGGCGGGCGCATCTTGATCTGCGGCTCGCTATATTTAGCGGGACAAGTCTTGCATGATAACGGTTAAGCCAAACGAGGAGATATAAGCGATGAGCAGTTCGAGCGCGCTTTTCACGCCGTATTCCATGCGCAGTCTGAACATGGCCAATCGTGTGGTGGTGGCGCCGATGTGCCAGTATTCCGCCGTTGATGGCCTGGTGGGCGATTGGCATCTGATGCATGTGGGGCAGTTTGCGGTGGGTGGGCATGGTCTGTTCGTCGCCGAAGCCACGGCGGTGGAGCCGCGTGGGCGCATTTCGCTCAACTGTCCGGGGCTGTGGAACGACGCGCAAATGCTGGCGTGGAAACGCGTGGTGGACTTTGCCAAGACCTGGGGCAACACCCCGCTGGCGGTGCAGTTGGCCCATGCCGGGCGCAAGGGTTCAAGCCATAAGCCGTGGTTGGGCGGCGCGCAAGCCCTTGAAGCCGAAGGCGGCTGGACGACCGTGGCCCCCAGCGCCATCGCATTCGACGATACGCGGCCCGAACCCGAAGTTTTAACGTTGGAAGGCATCGCCCAGATCATTCAGGATTTTGCTGGTGCCGCCATGCGCGCGCATCAGGCGGGTTTTGATGCGGTGGAAGTTCATGCCGCGCACGGATATTTGCTGCATCAGTTTTTATCGCCGTTATCGAACCGGCGCACGGATGCATATGGCGGCGATTTTGCGCATCGCACGCGATTGTTGCTGGAAATTTTCGACGCCGTACGCGCCGTGTTCCCCGCCGATAAGCCGGTGGGCGTGCGGTTGTCCGCCACCGATTGGGTGGAAGGCGGCTGGGATTTAGACGACACCATCGCGCTCGCGGCGCTATTGGAAGCGCGCGATTGCGATTATGTCCACGTATCATCGGGCGGGCTGTCGCCATTGCAGGAAATTCCGCTGGGGCCGGGCTATCAGGTGGAATTGTGCGCCGCCGTGACGCAAGCGAGCGAAATCGCCACCATTGCGGTGGGCATGATCGACGACGCTAAACAGGCCGAAACCATCGTGCGCACGGGGCAGGCGGATATGGTGGCCTTGGCGCGCGGCATGTTGTTCGATCCGCATTGGACGTGGCGGGCGGCGCAAGCGCTGGGGGCCGAAACACCCTATCCGCGCCAATACGAACGCGCTTTGTCGATGGGCAAGGGCATGGCCAAACCTCTTGATCCGCCCGAATCATAAATAACACAATAAAAATATGTAAATATTGTTTCTTTCGGAAATACAAAGTGTTAGACTCGAAAATAGGGGAGACCGTGGCCATCGAAAACCACGGCGCACAACGCAGAAGCGATGAAGGAGGTGCTGTGGTTTCAGACTCCGTGCGAAGTCAGATTTACGCTGAACAGGTCACCCACTTATATCGTGGCGTTCCCTTTGCGGTGGCTCTCAATATTGTCAACGCCGTGGTTTTGGGCGTGGTGCTGTATGAAACGGCTGATGTGGTGCACGTCAGCGTGTGGGGGGCGGCGCTTGTTGTGCTGATCGTGGTGCGGTCGGCGTTGTATGTCGCCTTTCATAAAAGCACGGCTCAAACCTGCGCCTGCGCTATGTGGGCTAACGCCATGTTAGGCGTCGTGGCTCTATTCGGGCTGCTGTGGGGTGCGGCGGCATGGGTGTTCATGCCGGTGGGCGAGATTCAGTATCAACTGCTAACGGCGATGGTTCTTTTCGTGCTGGCTGTCGGCTCGGTGAGCAATTTATATCCGGTACGGGGGGCGTATTTGGCGTTCGTCGGGCCGATGCTAACGCTGCTGCTGGCGCGGTTTTTAATGATCGGTTCGGAATTGCATTTCGCCATGGCGGCATCGGGCGGCGTGCTGTTGGTGTTTATGGTGATGTTCGCTAAACGCCAGCGCGACGAGCTGATCAAAACGTTGATGCTGCGGATCGAAAATAAAGATCTGTTGGTGCGTCTTGAACGTGAAAATGACCAAGTGCGCCACGAAAACGAAGAAATGACCCACATGGAAACCCTGCTGAGGCAAAAGTCAGCGGTCCTAGACGCGGTGTCGCAGGTTCAGGGGTTGTTTATCGCCAATCGCGACCCAAAAGAAATTTTTAACGAAACGCTCAATACCATCTTACGTCTGACGGACAGCGCCTTTGGTTTCATCGGCGAGGTGCTGATGGATGAAAACGGGACGCGGTATCTGAAAACATTTTCCGTCACCGATATTTCGTGGAATGAGGAAGTTCAGAATTTTTACGATAAAACCGCTCCGGTAGGCATCGAGTTTCGCAACCACCAGTCTTTATTGGGTGAGGTGTTGCGCACGGGCGAACCCCTTATGGCCAATAATCCCGCCACCGATCCGCGTTCCGGGGGATTGCCCGAGGGCCATCCCGCGCTGCATACGTTTATGGGCGTGCCGCTTTATATGGGCGAAAGGATGGTCGGCATGCTGGGCCTCGCTAATCGACCGAAAGGCTATAGCGACGATTTGTTGATTGCGCTCGATCCCGTTATCAACGCCGCAGCAGGAATGGTCGATGCTTTGCAAAACCGCCGGGATCGCGTGCAGGCGCAAGACGACGCCGACAGCGCCATGGAACGCTTGACCACCGCTATCGAATCCCTAAACGACGGGTTCGTCATATACGATAGCGATGACCGCTTGATGCTGTGCAATTCGAAATACAAAGACATTTACCGTGAAATTTCCGATCTGCTGGTACCCGGAACATCGTTTGAAGAAATCATTCGCGCGGGCGTTAGTCGCGGCCAATACGAACAAATACAAAGCCCGGAACAACAAGAAGAGTGGGTGCAAAACCGTCTCGCTATCCATCGCCTTAAAGAAAGCCTGATGGAGCAAAAACTCGCCGACGGCACGTGGTTGCGCGTGGAAGATCGGGAAACGCCGGATGGCGGGCGGGTTGGCTTCCGCGTTGACATTACGGAGCTTAAACGCACCCAGGAAGATTTACAAAATGCCATGGCCGAGGTTGAACGGTCGAGCAGAGCCAAGACGGAATTTCTCTCGTCGATGAGCCATGAATTGCGCACGCCAATGAATGCGGTGCTTGGCTTTGCACAACTGTTGCAGATGAATCCGCAGGTTCCGCTGCATCCCAAACAAAAAGATGCGGTCAATCAAATCCTCAAAGCCGGCAATCACTTGCTGGAATTGATCAACGAAATCCTCGATCTGTCGCGTATCGAAGCGGGGCGCGTCAGCTTGAGCATCGAAAATGTCGACCCCCATGCTGCGGTGGAAGAATGCCTCGCCTATATTGCGCCATTGGCTGAAAAGCGCGCCATTCGGGTTGAGGCGGACGTGCCGCCTGAACACGAGTTCAGCGTGAAAGCCGATCGCACCCGGTTCAAGCAGGTGATCTTGAATCTGCTCAGCAATGCGGTGAAGTACAACATTGAAAATGGCCGGGTGGCTTTGACCGTACATGTGCTGGGGGAAGATCGGGTGCGGTTCTGCGTTTCCGACACCGGCCCAGGCATCGCGAAGGACAAACAAAGCGAATTGTTTCAGCCGTTTTCGCGCTTAGGCGCGGAGGCCACGGACGTTGAAGGCACTGGCATCGGGTTGACGATTTCACGCAAATTGACCGAATTGATGGGCGGGCAGCTTAATTTTGAAAGTGTCCCGGGAAAAGGCTCGTCATTTTGGGTTGATTTGCCGGGCGGCGCAGGCCACATCGCCCAGCAGGAACAAAAAGAGTCAAACGATCAAAATCTACCCGTCATGCCCGATGGCAAACACACGGTGCTGTATATTGAAGACAACCCCGATAACTTAACCCTGATGCAATACGTGATCGCTATGGTCGATGGCGTAGAAATGATCAGCGCCCATACCGGAGAACTGGGGGTTGAGATGGCGGAAATACATCACCCCAATGTAATCTTGATGGACATCAACTTGCCGGGCATCAACGGCATTGAAGCGTTAAGGCGATTGCGCGCCATGCCCGAGACGCAAACAATTCCTGTCATCGCGGTGAGCGCCGACGTCATGCCCGCCGACATCAAGCTCGCCATGCAGGCAGGTTTCGATGGTTATCTCACCAAGCCCATCAATCTGGGCGAAACCATCGAGTTCATCAGACTGGCCATCGAGGGAAAGCTTTCCCACCGGGTTAAATGACGCGCCGTTCACACATAAAAAACCCCGCCGGATGGGCGGGGCTTTTTGTCGCTGTTGAAGCAACGATTACATCGCGCTTTGGATCCAATCCATCAGTTTGTTTTTCGGCAGCGCGCCGACCTTCATAGCGGCGGGCTGGCCATTTTTGAACAAGATCAAGGTTGGGATGCCGCGCACGCCGTATTTGGATGGCGTCATCGGGTTGTCGTCGATATTGACTTTGCCGATCACCAGTTTGTCGCCCATTTCGCCGGAGATTTCTTCAAGCGCCGGGGCAATCTGCTTGCACGGGCCGCACCATTCGGCCCAGAAATCCACCAGCACAGGGGTGGAGGACTTGAGAACATCGGCATCGAAACTTGCATCGGTAATGTGTTTCATGGGGTTGGGTCCTGATCTGAATGAGTGTCCGTTGCATTCAATCTAAGAGGGGGCAGAGCGATCGTCAAGCGGCCCCAATTTAAGGCGCGTAAGCCCTTAGGATATCATCATTCAATGCCATGATATGGGGGCCATCGGTCCATAGCAAAACGCAGCGAATCCCCTTAGCAGGATAGATTTGCTCCAGCAAGGCGCGATAAAGCGCCATTTGGCGCAGATAGGATTCGGGCACCTCGCCGGGTTCGGTGGGCGCGGGGCGGTTGGTTTTGTAATCGATTACGGTGACTTGGGATTCACTTACCGCCAAACGATCCAGTCGCGCCGAGATCACCTGATCGCCTAAGACCCCTGAAATCGCCACTTCGGCGAGGCTGTCCGGCGCAAACAGGTCGACAAAATCGGGATGATCCAACACCGCCAGCGTTTCGTACAAAATGGCGGCTTGGGATTCATCGCTTAGCCCATGCGCGGGCTGGGCCAGCCACGACCGCGCGGCATTATGGCGCGCAGGAGGAGCCAAGGTGGGCAGGGTCTCTAACAATTTGTGGATCAACAGGCCGCGTTTGAAACGGTGCTCGTCAAGGGCGTCGAACGGGCCTAGCGCGGGCGGGGCATCTATGTTCGGGCGGGAAGGCTGCAGGGGATTGGAGGGCGAGGGTTCGCGGGGGGCGGGTTCATGGAGCCACGCCGGGGCCTCGTCCACGGATGCCGCCGCTTGTGTTTGCTCGGTCGGGGTGACCTGAACGTCTTGGCTGGTTTCATAGCGCCATCCTTGTTCACCGGTGGCCAGGGTGACTTCCTTGCCAAAATCTTGCACCACCGGGGCCATCAAGTCATACCAACATCCTTCGGCCCGGCCTCCCTTGCCGCTTTCAAAGCCGGTGATGTACAGACGATCGCGTGCGCGGGTCATGGCGACATAGAGCAAGCGGCGATATTCGCGCTCGCGCTCAAGCGATTCACGCTGTAAACAATCTTTGAAAATCTGGCAGCGCAGTTCGGACAGGGGCGACCACAGCATGGCGCCGATCTCGCCATCGATCCATGGCCACTGGATACGCGATCCTTTGTTCTTATTTGGCCCCTTGCACGTATCGGTAAGAAAAACGATCGGCGCTTCCAGGCCCTTTGCACCGTGCACGGTCATGACGCGCACTTCGTTTCCGGTGGTTTCCAAATCGCGTTTGATCTGCTGGTTCGAGGCCATCACCCAATGCAAAAAACCTTGTAGCGAAGGCGTGTGATTGCGCTCGAACTCCAGCGCCAGATTGAGAAATTCGTCAATGGGGTCTTCGGCATCCGCGCCCAAGCGCCGTAAAAAAGCCTGACGCGCCCCATCCTGCAACAGGCTGGCATAAAACTCATAAGGCGGGCGGGTATCGGCGCGCGCCAGCAGGCCGCTTAACACCTCGAAGGCGCGGGAGAAATCGTTCCGCTCGGCGTGGCGGCGCTTCAGTTCCGCCCACAGTCCGCCTGGGCGATCATACGCCAAATCGAACAGAGCCTGTTCATCCAGTCCCACCAGCGGGCTTTTGAGCACCTCGGCTAAGCTTAAATCGTCTTCGGGCAGCACCGCAAAGCGCCCCGCCGCTAGCAAATCCATCACCGCCAATTGATCGGTCAGGATCATGCGGTCAGCGCCCGCCACCGGGATGCCGTATTTTTTGAGGCTGCGCACCATGGCCTCGGCGAAGTGTTTGCGTTCGCGCACCAAGATCAAAATATCGCCTGGCCCAATGGGGCGGTCGAGTGCGATCAGTTTTTCGCTCGTGTTGATCCAGTCCCGAATGGTAACGGCGATTTGATCGGCCAAATGCAAAGCGGGGCTGGCCTCTCCTTGGTAATCCAGCGGTGCATCCCACGGTTCGGCTTCGGGTGTCAAAATCGGCTTAACGGTCGGCCACAGTTCGACCAGACCCGCTTCGCCGCGGCGGCGAGATTCATGGACTACGCGTTGATCGCCGAACGTCAGTCCGTCCGCCGCTTGGGGCTGTGCAAACACACGGTCGACGGTGGCCAGCACCGCGCGGGTGCTGCGAAAGGAAGTGATCAGATCGACGTCACTGAAGGTGAGGCCCGCCGCCCGCACCCGCGCTTCGAAGTGTTGGCGCATGCGGCCGAATTCGTGTGGGTCTGCGCCTTGGAAGGAATAGATGGATTGTTTTTCATCACCTACCGCAAACACGGTGCGCGGCTTATCGTCTATTTCTTCGTGACGGCTGAGTCCGGTGTAAAAATCTTCAGCCAAGCTTTTCACCACATTCCATTGCTGCGGGCTGGTGTCTTGGCTTTCATCGACCAAGATATGGTCGATGCCGCCATCCAGTTTGTAATGCACCCAGCCGACGCCGTTGTCTTCGGTGGAAAGCAAAGCGTTTGCTCGCTCGATGAGATCGTCGTAATCCAACCGCGCGCGCACCCGTTTGATGTGTTCGTATTGTTCAAGCATCGCCTCGCCGACGCAAAGCAGGCTTATCGTCGCATCCGCCGTGGCGCGCGCCCGCAGCTTTTCCAGTATTTCCAGCACGCGGGCCTGTTCGGCAATTAAGATGTCTTCTGCGGTTTCGGCGCCCTTGGTAATGAGTTTCTTGCGGGGCTCGCTTTTTGCGGTGACGAATAAGGCGGCGTAGTCTTTGGCGAAAGATTGTGCGCGCTGATCGGGGAGCAAGGCAAAAAAAGCTTTAAGGCTTGCCCCCATTTTTTTGCTGGTTTTTTCCCCCTGCATCAACGCGTCGGCGGCGCGGGTCATGATTGTTGCGTCAATCGTATGGACCGCCGTTTGCAAAATAGCATCGGCGCTGTGTTCTTGTTCGCTTAAGCCAACGAGGCGATCAACGGTGCGGGCGATGGAGCCTTCGCGGGCAAAAGCGTGCAGCACGTGACGCAGACGTTCGCGTTTGCCGGTCAGTTCCTGCATCAACGCCGTGAAGTCGTCTTCGTTGACCCATTCGGCAAGGTGAACGAGCGCGCGCGCCAAGTCGCTGTCGGGATGGGTTAGGCTTTGATGCAAGATGCGCTCGCGCGCTTCAATGAGGTATTCGGCGGTGGTGCGTTCATCGATGACGGAAAAATGCGGCGCAACGCCAGCCTCAATAGGAAAGCGTGCGACCAGACTTTCGCAAAAGGCATGAATGGTGCGGATTTTCAAACCGCCCGGCACGTCGAGCACGCGGGCAAACAATTTTCCGGCGGTGGCGATGGTATCGGCAGTCGCTTCGCGCCCGGTCAGCGCGTGTAAATCTTGGGCCAGCGCGGCATCATCCATCAGCGCCCAACGGCCCAATTGATCGTTGATGCGTTTGGCCATTTCCGCAGCACCCGTTTTGGTGAACGTCAGGCATAGGATTTTTTCCGGGCGCGTTCCCGCCAGCAGCAGGCGAGCGATGCGATCCACCAATACGCGGGTTTTTCCGGTACCGGCGTTGGCCGATACCCACACGCTGCGCCCCGGCTCCGCCGCCACACTTTGCTGGGAAGTGGGGGGGGTGATGCGCTTGATTTTTTTAGTCTGGGGTGTCCCGTTCATTCGTCACCGCCGTCGCTACTGTTGCGCCATTCCTTAATACGCGCCAGATGGTCAAAATCGCCGTAGTTGCTTTCAAACTGCACGCGCGGGCGCGCGAGGTACGGCGTGCGTTCATCGTCGTATTTGTGGATCAGCCGGGCGAGGCCTTCATGGGCGTTTTGCACCGCCTCTTCGGCATCGAGCTTGATGGGCTTTTCCTCACCGGGCACATAACCGCCACTCATGCGCACATACAACAAATCGTCGATGGGCGTATTTTTTACCACGCCTTCGAAGCCGCCGCCCTTGGCGATCAGACCTTCCAGGGGCAACTGCGGAGTAAGGCCGCTGCCGACTTGATTGGCGCTGGGGGGTTGTCCGGTTTTGTAATCGACGATGGTGAGGCCGCTGCCGACCCCTTGATCGATCCGGTCAGCTTTGGCGGTCAACGTGAACGGTCCTGCTCGGCCATCCAGTTGTATGCGGCCCTTGCCTTCGATCAGCAGCGGCAAAAATCCATCGGCACGGCGCTTCGATTCAAACTCGACGAACCAGCGCGCGATGCGCTTAAAACGCGGCCACCAAAAGGCGCGCACGCCGGGGCTGGAAATTTCTTGTGCAAATACGATTTCGCCAATGCGCAGCAATTCGCCTAACGCGTCATCGGGCAGGGTTTTCATGTATTGCGAAATGAAGCGTTCCAAAGCGGCGTGAATGACGTTGCCTTTGTCCGCCGCGCTGGCGTCGGCGTCAATCAGGTCGAGCGGTTCCAGTCTCAAAACATATTGCGCATAAATCGAATAAGGATCGCGAATCCATTTTTCAATGGCGGTGACGGAAAGTTGGCGCGGGCGCGCGGCCACCGGTGGGGCCGGTTTGGGCGCCGGGCAAGGTTGTGGCGCGTCATCCCAGCGTGTCAGGCTCGCCGCCCACGTCGGCCACGATGCATCGAGCGGAGGCGCTGCGTCGCCCAGCACCGTGTCTAGCCTTGTTAACCACCGCGATTGCACCTGTGGGCTGGTTCCTTGGCGCTGGGCGCGGGTGATGAATACGCGGGGTCCACAAATGGCTTGGACAAAATCGTGCGCACTCAAGCCCACCCGTCGCTCGGGCAGCGGCAATCCGAACTGGCGCATCATCGGACGGCTCATCCACGGGCTGGCTTCGGGCTCGGTGGGCCAGATGCCTTCGTTCAGTCCGCCCAGCACTAAGATGTCGGCACGTTGCAGGCGCGCTTCCAACAGGCCCCAAATATGGATGCGCGGATGTGACGCATAACGCGGGCGCACCGGACGGCCGGTCATTAGCGCCTTGATCAGCGCCGGATATTGTTCGGCTTGAAGCGGCGGCATCCGGGTGAGCGCTTCGTGCGCCTCAGCGATGAAGGCGCTTAACGCCTCGCCCGCATCACCGGTCCACAGGCGGCGCTCGTCAATGGGAGCATCGGTGCGCGCCAATGCCTCGGCGGCCTGGACGTGTAGCGTAAGCAACTTTGCAGGTTCGGTGCGTTCGCTCTTCGCCAACGCGTCGGTCAGATCCTTTGTGCAGGTGAGCAGGACACGCAGGGTGGCGTTGACCTGCTTTTCGTCAAAGCCCATGTGCTGAAATTTGGCGCGGGAACGGTTGTTGCGCAGCATCGTGCGTAGCCGATCTTGCAACCCGGCCAGTCCCGCTCCCGGCCGGGCGCCGCGCAGGCATGCCGCTTCCAGAGCGCGCGCCGAAGCGCGCATGGCGACCGTCGTCATACCGCCCGCCGCCAGGGGGTGCTTGAGACATGCCAGAACGCTGACGGGGTGAAATTGCTCCGCCACCATGTCGGCGACCAGATTGAAAAACGCGCCGGGCGGCGTTTGATCCAAAGGTTGTCCGGCGGAATCGTCGATATCGACTCCCCAGCGGCGCATTTCCACCGCTACCCGCCGCGCCAAGGCGCGGTCCGGGGTAATCAGCGCCGCCGTGCGTCCGGGATGCTGGTCTTGATCGTTTAAGGCGTGGCGCAAAATCAGCGCGATGGTGGCCGCTTCTTCGCGCGCACCAGCACATTCGATGCGCGTTAGGCCGTCTAGCGCGGCTTGAGGCGCGATGGACGCATTGCGCCACAGGTGCGTTGCCTCGGCGGGAACCATCGCCAAATCAATCAAGGCGCGTCGCGCGCTTGGGGCTCCGGCGCAACCCGGCCAGGGGGCGACGGCATTGCGCGCCACGCCCAGTTTATCGAGCAGTTTGGCCATGCCGTATTGCGGGTGGCTGGCGTCTAAGTTGTCCCATACGGCGTCGGGGGCGTGAACGTCCAAGCCGGGCAGCACCACGCTGCCCTGGGGCAGGTGCGCGATGACGTGCAACAGTTCGGCGGTGGCGGGAATGGTGCCGGTGGAACCCGCCGCGATCACCCATCCGGCTGGCGGCTTGGCCTTCCATGCCTGGGCGCGGGCGCGCAGCAGCAAATCGCGGCGCTGGGCGGGATCAAGCGCCCCTTCGGCTTTCAGCACCTTGGGCCAGGTTTCGCCCACGATGGCGAGAAATTGCACCGTCTTGTCCCAGTGGGCGGAAAGTTCGCGGTCCTGCACCAGTTGGGGCAAACGGCTTAAGTCCAGACCTTCGGTGTGCACCTGATCAACCAGCTTGGCCAATTCTCCCGCCAGCCGCACGGCTTGCTCCGGCGTGGTCTCGCCGTCCATTTTGAGCACATAATTGGCCAGCAGTGTTTGGCGGTTGAGCGCGCCCATGGCGGGCGGCAATTCCAATGCGTCGTCGGCGTCAAATTCTTCGAGCGTCAATTCGTCTTCATCTACGTCGCCCAGCGGGGTCATGACCGGCAGCAACAACGGGCGGCCCTGGGAAAGGCGCAAAAAAGCTTCGCGCAAGGATCGGCAGGCGCGCCGGGTGGGCAGCAATACGCGCACGCGCGCCAACGCCTCGGGGCTTTCGCCCACTTGATGTAAAATGCCCCGCGCCAAAACATCGACGAAGATCTCGCCCGCTTCGATGGTGAAGACGCCGGGGGCGGCGTTAAGGGCAGGGGCGAGGGCGGTATCGGTCATGCACCCCATCCGAGATTGTGCAAATGGCGGTTGCTTTCTTCAAGCGCTTCGGGTGTTCCGACGTGGTGCCATTCCCCCGCATGGGTGAGGCCAAAGAGCCGTCCATGACTGAGAGCGCGATCATACAGCACGTTGAGCGAATAAATGCCCCCCGGCGCATCTTTGAACAGCCGGGGGTGCAGCAATTGCACGCCGGTAAAGACTTGGGCAGGGGCTTGCGGATGGATTTTGGTCCGGTCATGGGTCGCGCTCTTGTCGCGCCGCGCCAATCGCCCGTCGGCGTCAAGCATAAAGTCGCCGGGGCCATCGTAGCCGAACGCCTTGACAGGATCGTGCAGCAGCAACAATGCGTCCATCTTCGCATCGTCCCAAACCTCCGCCATGCGGCGCAGCGCCGGGTCATTGAAGTCGTCGTCGATCCACAACCCGTCGGAATTCATGACGAAAAACGGCGCCGCACCCAAATGCGCCAGCGCGTTTTGTACGCCGCCGCCGGTTTCCAGCAGAGGGTCCTCATAGACGGTGGTGACTTGTGGGTACGTGCGAAGGTTAAGGTGCGCCTTAATCTGCGCCCCCAGATGATGCAGGTTAACCACCGCGTGTTCGACGCCCGCAGTGCTCAAGTTATCGAGCGCCCAATCGAGCAATGTGCGCCCCGCCACTTTGATTAACGGCTTGGGTGTGGTTAGCGTCAGCGGACGCATGCGCGTGCCTAAGCCCGCCGCCAAGACCATAGCATGCGTGACGTTCATAGGGCGGACTCCGGCGCGTGGCGCACATTTGTGGGAATGTGTTCGTCGATCCAGTCGCGCATGTCGGCCATCGCCGGGTGTTTGAGGCTTTGTTCCAACAGCCGCCACACCCTGTCGATATGCTTCAAATAAATCGGTTTGCCGTCGCGCCGATCCAAACGGGTGAAGATGCCGATAACCTTGGCATGGCGCTGCGCGCCCAAAATAGCGTAGGCGGCTTCAAAATCCTTGTTGTCGGCAATGCCTAATGCATCAAAATAGCGGTCCTTCATCATCGCTTGCAGAGTCGGGTTAATGTCGCGCCGGGCGTCTTCAAGCAGGCTCATCAGATCGTAGGCCGGGTGACCCGCCACCGCGTCTTGGAAATCGAGCAGTCCGCACGAGCGCACGCCGCTGCGGCCATCCAAGCGCATCAGATTATCGACGTGGAAATCGCGCAGCACCAAGGTGCGCGGCCCGGCATGGACGTGATGGAATAATTCCAGCCATGTGTTGCCATAAGCGGCGCGCGCCGCCGTGGTGATGGAGATGCCGTGGGCGGCCATGAACCAGTCGGGCAGTAAGGATGCTTCAGCCAATAGGCGCTCGTCGTCATAAGGCGGCAGCCAGTCGGGTGCGGTGCGGATGTCTTCCATGGTGTGCAGGGCGATGAGGGTATCGGTGGCCAGCGCATATAAATCGGCTTCGTCTTGTCCTTGGGCCAGCAACTGGGTGAAAGTGGCGTCGCCGAAATCTTCGAGCAGCAAAAAACCGTGTTCCGCGTCTTCGGCGAGAATTTCGGGCGCGCTGAGCTCCAACTCAATTAAGTGGCGGTCGATGCGGGCAAACGGGCGCACGTCTTCGCCCAGTTCGGGCGGCGCGTCCATCAGCAACACACGCTGATTGCCGAGGCTTAAGCGAAAGTAGCGGCGAAACGATGCATCGCTTTTTAACGGTTCGGGCAGCGCCGAGCCCCAGCCCACACGGTTAAGGAACGCCTGACGTAGGGCGTCACGATTCACGTTGCGATTAACCATGGCCGCACTCCCGCAGGCGTTCGGACCAATCGGCGTGTGGAGTCAGAAGCGCGGAGCGGTGGTTGCGGCCTTTGGTGACGGTCAGATGCACGCCCAAACGACCTCTGGGTAGGTGCGGTCCCAGCCGTTCGGGCCACTCGATCAGGGAAATGGCGTCGTGAAAAGCGTCCTCGATGCCCAGTTCCAACGCTTCGTCGGGATTGGCTAGGCGATACAGGTCAAAATGCCAAATATCACTACTTTTGCCGACATAAGTCTGCACCAGGGTAAACGTGGGGCTGGGCACGTCTTCGTCGGCATCGGTTAGGGTGCGGATGAAGGCGCGGGCAAATTCGGTCTTTCCCGCGCCCAAATCCCCCGATAGCGCTAGCACATCGCCCGGTTTGGCGATGCGGGCGAGCCTTGCCGCAAGCCTTCGCGTGGCTTTCAGCCCGGCCAGTTCGATGGTTATGGTTTCGTCGTGTGCGGTCATAGAATCTGGATTACCTAAAAAGTCGACCTCAATGGGCCAATTTTCCCTTAATCTACCGTCTGAACCTGTTATAACCGCGAAAGCGGATTCGATTGTTTGAGTTTAACCCCCAACCGCCGGGAGAGACCATGCCCAACATGCCGATTACCACCGATATTGCGATTATCGGCGCTGGCCCAGTGGGTCTGTTCGCGGTCTTTCAGTGTGGCATGATGAAACTGTCGTGCCAGGTGATCGACGCGTTGGACGAAGTGGGCGGGCAATTGTCGGCATTATACCCCGAAAAGCCCATTTATGACATTCCCGGCCATCCGGCTATTTTGGCCGGGGAATTGGTCAGCATGCTTGAAGCCCAGGCCGCGCCCTTTGCGCCGACTTACCACTTGGGTCAACAGGTGATGGGTCTGCAGCCGCTGAACGGCGGGCGATTTAAGCTGACGACGTCCAAGGGTATCGAAATTGATGCGGGCGCGGTAATCATTGCCGCCGGAGTCGGGGCATTCGGCCCCAACCGCCCACCCATGGAAGGCATCGAAGATTTCGAAGGCATGGGTCCAGGCCGGGGCGTCAACTATCTGGTCAAGCGCCGCGACGATTTTAAAAACAAAAAGGTGGTGATCGCGGGCGGGGGCGATTCGGCTGTGGATTGGGCGATTTCCCTGGCCGAGCTGGCCGCCAGCGTGCAGGTCGTGCATCGTCGCCCCAAATTCCGCGCCGCGCCGGAAAGCGTGGAGCGTATGGAAGCGTTGGTGGCGGCGGGCAAAATTGAATTGGTGGTGCCGTATCAGCTGGCGGGCCTGCAGGGCAGCCGCGACAAGCTCGACGCTGTCATCGTGGCGGATTTGGACGGCCACAAACGCACTTTAGAGGCCGATGTGTTGCTGCCGTTTTTTGGCTTGACGCAAAACATCGGCCCGATTGCCGAATGGGGGCTGGGGTTGGAACAGCATCATATCGTCGTCAATCCGGGGACCATGGAAAGCACCGTCAAAGGCATATTCGGCGCGGGTGACATCGTCACGTATCCGGGCAAGCTGAAATTGATCTTGATGGGCTTTTCCGAAGCCTCCCAGGCGGCGCATAATGCGCGTCACCACCTTCACCCCGATGCATCCTATCATTTTGAACATTCCACATCATCGGGCGTGCCGGGCAGTGTGAAATAATCATGCACAAGACATTGAGCGCGTTTATGGCGATGGGTCTGTTGTTGACGGCTGGCTATGCGCTCGCCCAAGCCGAGCAACAACCGAGCGCACCCGCTGCGTCGGCAATGTCGGCGGCGGAAATTGAGGCGATGGCGACCCTACGGGCGTGTTTTGAATGTCATGGCGAAACCGGCATCAGCCGTGATTCGGCGCGCCCGAATATAGCCGGACAGAAGGCCGAATATCTTAGTCGTCAATTATTCACGTTCAGGCGTTCATCTGATGCGTTATCAAGCGCAAAAGATGCGGACGCAAAGGAAGGGGATAACAATGACGGCGGCGGCGTGGCCAAGCCCCCGGCATCGCGCTCCGATCCCTTGATGTCGCATATGGCTGCTGGATTGAGCGATAGCAAAATTTCTCATATCGCACGCGCTCTCTCGCAGATGCCTTGTGATGGCGGCAAGGCCAAGCCTGCCCCCGCGACGCCGCCGGTCAAGCCGCCGGTTGCCTTGCGGTGTGAATCCTGTCATGGCGAAACCGGCATCAGTTCAACGCCCCATGTGCCGAATATCGCGGGTCAGCAGCGCGGCTATCTGCGTCGCCAACTTTTGATTATTCGGGAAAATGCCTGGGGTGCGGATTCGAGCGATAGCGAACGCTGGCGTACCCATCCCATCATGGAACGCCAAGCCGCGCGCATCAGCATCGAAGAGGTGGATGCGCTGGCGCAGTATTATGCGGCGCTTGATTGCCGTGGCGCTCCGGCGCAATAAGTTTTATTCGAGAAAACCTGAAAATAGATCGGGCTGAATGGCGCCGTCGCGGCCCGTTTCGGCGGGCAAGCGGCAGATGACGGTGGTGCCGCGACCGGGGCGGTTGGTGATTTCCACCACGCCGTTGTGCAGTTCGATGAAGCGCGCGATCAGCGCCAAGCCTGCGGGAACTTCGTCTTCCTTTAAGCCGCTGCCGCCATCGGTGATGCGAAACACGATATCGCTGGTTTCGCGCCGTGCGGTCATCAGCACGTTGCTTCCCGGCGGCGTATTGCTAACGGCGGTGGAAAGCAGATTGAACAGCACTTGTTTTAAGCGTTTTTCATCGGCCACCACCCAGCCGATGTCGGCGGGCGCGTCAAATTCGATGTCGACATTTTTACGCCGGGCGCGTTCGCGCACTAAATTAATAGCCGTCAGCAATAGACGGTTGACGTCTACCGTATCCAGTTCCAACGTCATCAGTCCGGCTTCGACCGATGCTAGGTCCAGCATGTTGTCGATGATGCCGATCAGTTCTTCAGCGCTTTCGTGGATGCCGCGCGCATACTCTTGTTGGCGGGAGTTCATTTCGCCGAAATAGTTATCGCTGAGGATCGAGGCGAAGCCGACGATGGCGTTTAAGGGGGTGCGGATTTCATGGCTGACGCCCGCCATGAATTCGGATTTCAACACATTGGCCTCCGCCATGGCGTGCGCGCGTTCCATGAGCGCGTTCTCGACGCGCGCCGAATCGGTGACATCCAAATAACTGAGCAGCACTGCGCCGTCGGGCAGGGGAACTTTGGCGTAGTCGAGCACCGCGCCATTGATCAAATCGAGCCTCCCGCGCGCCGCTTCACGGCTCATGAATTTTGCCACTAAGCGGCTTTTATCCAGCGGCTTGGCGTCTTCGTCGCGTTGGATCATGGCCTTAATGTGTTCGACGAAGGCCTGAATGTGCATACCGTTCGGGCCTTCGGCGGCGGTCAGTTTCCAGATGCGGGCGAAGGATGGATTGTGCAGTTGCATACGGCCATCGGCGCCGAACACGCACACGCCTTCGTATAGATTATCCAGTGTCGCGCGCTGTACCGCGGTCAGGGTTTTGTAGTTGCGTTCCAGATCCAAATGGCCGGTGACGTCTTCGTAGGCAAAGACCAAGCCCCCCAACGGGTGCGGGCTGGTGACGACGCGCAACGCGGTGCCGTCGGGCAGATGCATCTGGGTTTCCAGCGGCCCATCCAAGATGCCGAACTGGCCGGTTTGTTCGGCTTTGAAGGTTTTGAAATTAGCGACTTCGGGCAAGCGGCGCTGCTCGCGCAGACGCTCCAGCACGTCGGCGAGACTGGGCCGATCCGCCAGCCATGACGGGTTTAGATCCCACAATTGGGCATAGGCGGAATTGTAAAAGCTTAAGCGCTGATCACCATCGAAAATGGCGATGGCGGTAACCAAGGTTTCCATCACTTGATTTTGCGCCTGGATGTGACGGGCAAAGGCGCTTTCGGTTTCTTCTGCGCGGGTTAAATCTTGGGCGATGCCCAACGTGCCGCCGCCGGGCAACGGCGCTTCGATGATGTCGAGCAGCCTAGGCGCGCCATCTTGGGCGGTGAGCAGGTGGCGTTCATGAATTGTCTGGCCGGTGGTTTGCGCGCGCGCGGCTAATTCGCGCGCGGCTTCGGGTGCGGCCAAGGTTTGCGCCATTAAGTTCGCCGCTTGCACGCCCAGCTTGCCGCCGCGCAGCCACGCGGGTAAAGGCAGCGATTCGATGATGTCGCGGGCCGAAATGCTCGCGCCCTCGGCGGGGGGGGCCAATGCGGAAACGTCGCGCATCCAGATTACGTCGGCCAACGCTTCGTCACGGTGCTCGCCTGCGCCCGCCCGCACGCCCACCACCAACAGACGCCGTTGGCCGTTTTTGGTGGTGATCACGCATTCGAATGGCGAACCTTGGGTGCGTAACTTGTGGGCGTGCCCAGTCAAGCGTTTGGCGTCGTCGCCGGTAAAACAATCCATCACGGTGCGAAAGTTGGAGCGCACGCCATCGGACAATCCCAGCAACACCGCCAAGCGGCGCGAACAGGCTTCGGAATTGTTCGCCACCACCCACAAAAACAATCCATCCGGCGCGGTGGCGAGGATTTCATGGCTGATTTCGGCATCCGAAGCCAAGCGCTTGTGGTCGGAACGCAGCTTGTTGAGTTTAGCCCTTTGGCCCAGCGCCACGACCACCAGCGCCAGCGCGGCCAACGCCATCACCAGCGCCAACAAGGGTGCGGCATTGAGCAGGGTTGCGGGCAGGTTTAAACCGTTCATAACGCGAGAAGATTCCCCAAGGCAGCGAAACGGCGCCGACGAAAGTGGATGTTAGGCTGAGGGCGCGTCAACGGCAACCCGGCAAAATAAAAAGGGCGGCTGAAATGCCGCCCTTTTTGATGGTTTTGACCGCTGATCGATTAGTAGCGATAGCTATCGGGCTTGAACGGGCCGTTGACCGGTACGCCGATGTAGTCGGCTTGGGCCTGGGACAGCTTGGTCAGCGTTGCGCCGAGTTTAGCCAAGTGCAGACGGGCGACCTTTTCGTCCAAGTGCTTGGGCAGCACGTAAACTTGGTTTTTGTATTTGCCGTCGGCGTTGTTTTTAAACAGTTCGATTTGCGCCAGCACCTGGTTGGTGAAGCTGGCCGACATTACGAAGCTGGGGTGGCCGGTGGCGCAGCCCAAGTTCACCAAGCGACCTTCGGCCAGCAAGATGATGCGGTTGCCGTCCGGGAAGGTGATTTCATCAACCTGCGGTTTGATGTTGTTCCATTTGAGGTTCTTTAACCCAGCAATTTGGATTTCGTTATCAAAGTGGCCGATGTTACACACGATGGCGCGATCTTTCATGCCGCGCATGTGATCGACCGTGATGATGTCTTTGTTGCCGGTGGTGGTGACGTAGATGTCGCCTTCGGGCAGGGCCTGTTCGAGGGTGACGACCTCGAAGCCTTCCATGCACGCCTGCAGGGCGCAGATCGGATCGACTTCGGTGACTAAAACGCGACAGCCTGACGAGCGCAGGGATTCCGCCGAACCCTTGCCCACGTCGCCGTAACCGCACACCACGGCGACCTTGCCCGCCATCATGATGTCGGTGGCGCGGCGGATGCCGTCGACCAAGGATTCGCGGCAACCGTATTTGTTGTCGAACTTGGATTTGGTGACCGAATCGTTGACGTTGATGCCGGGGAACAGCAGCGTGCCTTTTTGCGCCATTTCATATAGGCGATGCACGCCGGTGGTGGTTTCTTCGGTCACGCCTTTGATATCGGCGGCGGCTTTGGAATACCACTGGGGGTCTTGGGCGAGATGCTTTTTGATGCAGGCGAACAGGATTTCTTCTTCTTCTGAGCCGGGCTTGTTCAGCACCGAAAGGTCTTTTTCCGCGTCTTTGCCCAGGTGCAGCAGCAGCGTGGCGTCGCCGCCGTCATCCAAGATCATGTTGGGTGCGCCGCCATCACCCCAGGTGAACAGGCGGTGGGTGAAATCCCAATATTCCTCAAGGGTTTCGCCCTTGTGCGCAAAAACCGGGGTGCCGTTGTCGGCGATGGCCGCGGCGGCGTGGTCCTGGGTCGAGAAAATGTTGCACGACACCCAGCGCACTTCGGCGCCCAGCGCTTCGAGCGTTTCGATCAGCACCGCGGTCTGGATGGTCATGTGCAAAGAACCCGCGATGCGTGCGCCTTTCAGCGGCTGAGAAGCCTTGAATTCTTCGCGAATGGCCATCAAGCCCGGCATTTCCGTTTCGGAAAGGTTGATATCCTTGTGGCCCCATTCGGCCAAGCTGATGTCGGCTACGCTGTAATCTTTGACGTCGCTCATGGGACGTGTCTCCTACACTTGCCCTGCGAATCGCGAAGAATTCGCGGGTTTTTCAATGAATCGTGGACCAGGGTTTACCAGCCCAGGCCTTTGGGGGCAAGGGCGGAAATGTATTGATAAGGGGGGTAAAAAGCGTTTCCGGGTGATATGCGTCTAAACCAACCCGTTGAAATCGTCCAACACCATAGCGATGCGGCCCGGGGTTGGGGGTGTCCCCCATTTAACAGACCGGGCCGGATCAAACCAACCCGTTGAAATCATCTAACAGCATGGCGATGCGGTCCGGGGTTGGGGGTGTCCCCCATTTAACAGACCGGGCCGGATCAAACCAACCCGTTGAAATCGTCCAACAGCATGGCGATGCGGCCCGGGGTTGGGGGTGTCCCCCATTTAACAGACCGGGCCGGATCAAACCAACCCGTTGAAATCATCTAACAGCATGGCGATGCGGCCCGGGGTTGGGGGTGTCCCCCATTTAACAGACCGGGCCGGATCAAACCAACCCGTTGAAATCGTCCAACAACATGGCGATGCGGCCCGGATCGGTTTGGCTCATGATGAAGTGGGTGCGGTTTTGCGCGGCGGACATTTCGATCTCGCGCACCCGCTGTTTGACGGGGCCAAGGGCGTGGGCGCTCATGGAAAGTTCGCGAATGCCGAGGCCCAAAATCAGGGCGGTATACCGCGGATCGCCCGCCATTTCACCGCAAATCGAGATGGGAATGCGGTTGCGCAGCGCACTTTCTGCGGTGAACTGGATCAAGCGCAAAACCGACGGGTGCAGTGGATTGTAAAGCTCCGCCACCTGTTCGTCGGTGCGGTCCACGGCCATGGTGTACATGGTTAAATCGTTGGAGCCCACGGCGAAGAAATCCGACACTGCCGCCATGGCGTCGGCGGTCAGGGCGGCGGAGGGCACCTCGATCATGACGCCGATTGGCGGCAAGGGGTCGGCGATCGCCACTTTTTTGCGCTTTAACCGCACCGCCACGCGTTTGATGATTTCGCGCGCACGGATGACTTCGCGCACGGTGGACACCATGGGCAGCAAAATGCGCACCGGGCCGAACGCGCCGGCGCGTAAAATGGCGGCGATCTGGCTTTCCATCAACTCCGGCATTTTGAGCGACAAACGGATACCGCGCACGCCCAGCGCGCTTTGTGCGCTTTCGCCGATGTTTTGGGTGAGCGATTGCGCCAGCTTTTCGCCGCCGATATCCAGCGTGCGAACGGTCACCGTGCGGCCGTCCATGTTTTGCACGATGTCTTTGAGAATGTGGAATTGTTCATCTTCGCTGGGGATGTCTTCGCGGTTCATGAACATGAATTCGGAACGCAGCAGGCCGATCGATGCCGCGCCCGCGAGCAATACGCCGGGCATTTCGATGGGCAGTTCCACGTTGCAGCTGAGCGAGATGTCGATGCCGTCGCGGGTAATGGATGGTTGACGGCGCAGGCGCGCCAAACGGCCGATGATGCGGCGATCTTCGGCTTGTTTGATTTCATAGGCCGCGAGGGTTGCGGTCGATGGATTGACGATGACGCGGCCCTGGGTGCCGTCGATGATCACGGTATCGCCGGATCGCGCATGCTGCATAAGGCCCGGCGCGCCCAGCACCGCAGGCAGACCCAGCGCACGCGCCATAATCGCGGTATGGCCCTGCGCGCCACCCAAAACGGCGGCAAAACCGAGCACGCGCTTAGGCGTGAGTTGCGCGGCGTCGGCGGGGGTCATTTCTTCGGAAATGATGACCGAGCCCTTGGGCACCGTGTTGAGCGGCCTGACGTGCGATTTTGTCAGGGCGCGGATGATGCGGTCGGCAACTTCGCGAATGTCATCCATGCGCGCGGCGATATAGGTGTCGTCCAGCGCGGCGAAGCCTTCGGTAATGGCGTTGATTTCCGCCTGCACGGCGGCTTCGGCGTTGATGCGATCCGCTTCGATGCGGCGAAATGCGCCGCGTACCAGCCGGGAATCGCCAAGCATCTGCTCATAGGCATCCAGCAAAAAGCCGATTTCTTCCGCCGCCGCCGGAGGCATGGAACCGGACTTGGCCTTAAGCCGCCCGATCTGGCGTTGCGAGATACGCAATGCGTCGGTGAGGCGGGTTTGCTCATCTTCGACTTCGCCCGCCTTGATGGTGTACTCGGGAACCGCGATGGACCCGGTTTCACGGATATGTACGCGGCCCACCGCAATGCCGGGCGAAACGGCCAACCCGTTGATGATGATTTCCTTAAGTCCGGGATTCATGCTCAGCACTCCTCGCCGAATTTATCGTCGATCAAATTTGCAATTGCATTTATGGCGATTTGCGCATCAACGCCTTCGCACGCCACATCGATGGTGCTGTCGATGCTTGCCGCCAGCATCATTAGCCCCATGATGGATCGCCCCGACACGGACTGGCCGTCCTTGGTGACGACGACATCGGCGTCGAATTGCCCCGCCAGCTTGACGAACTTAGACGCCGCGCGGGCGTGCAGGCCGCGTTGGTTGCGGATGGTGAGGGTGCGTTGCTCCATATAAATGCTGACCCCAAGACTAGCCCGCGCCCAAAAGCTCGGACGCAATGTTGATGTATTTGCGTCCGGCGTCTTGAGCCTGGGTGGCGGCGCTGATGAGAGAGCTTTCCGTGCGCACGCTGGCCAATTTGATCAGCATCGGCAGATTGACGCCGGCGATCACTTCGACGTTGGCTTTTTCGATCACGCTAATGGCCAGGTTCGACGGTGTGCCGCCGAACATATCGGTGAGCAAGATGACGCCCGCGCCATCGTCAACCTTGGCGATGCTGTCCAAAATTTGGGTCCGACGTTCTTCCATATCGTCGTCGGGGCCGATGCAGACGGTGGCCACCGCGTTTTGAGGGCCGACCACGTGTTCCATGGCGGCGACGAATTCTTCGGCCAAGCGGCCATGGGTGACAAGCACGATGCCGATCATGACGTTGTTCCGTTTCCTTCCCCCGGCGCGATTGTTTCTGGCGGCACCGGCATATCCCGGTGGGTCAGACGCACGCGCGTCAAATTATGGTTCAGCCAAGCCGCCAGTCTTTCGGCGACAAAAACCGAGCGATGTTTGCCCCCCGTGCAGCCCACCGCGATGGTGAGGTACGATTTGCCTTCTTGGGCATACCGTGGAACCAGGGGGGTGAGCAACCCCGTTAGGCGGTCCATGAAATCGTCAAATCCTGGGTCCTCAGCGATGAACCGCTGCACGGTCTCGTCTTGGCCGGTCAGCGGCCTTAAGTCGGGATCATAATGGGGATTTCGCAAAAAGCGAACATCGAACACCAAATCGGCGTCGCGGGGCAGGCCCTGGCGGTATGAGAACGAGGTCACGAATACCGCCATGTTGCGGTGATGCGCCGTTTGGTCAGCGCCAAAGGTGTGCGCCAGAAAGTCTTTAACGTCGTAAGGCGAGTGTCCGGTGGTGTCTAAGTGAACGTCGGCAGAGGAAAGCAGCGGCGAAAGCAATTGGCGCTCTAAGCGCACTCCGTCGAGCACCGGGCGGTCGGCGGCCAGGGGGTGGCGGTGGCGGGTGGCGGTGTAACGCGCCAGCAGCTCTTCGTCGCCGCAATCGACAAACAGCACTTTTACGTTCAGTCGGGCTCGCGTTCTTAGGTTTGTTACCGCAGTGATGAGGGTTTCGGCGTCGAAGTCGCGGGTGCGGATATCCACGCCAATGGCCAGCGGGCGCGTAGCGGAGGTTCCGCCCGCGTTGCTGTCGCCGTCGGCTTCCACCACGTGGCCCAACAGATAAAGCGGCACGTTGTCCAGCGCCTCGAAGCCCAAGTCTTCAAACGCTTTGAGTACGGTGGTCTTGCCCGCGCCCGACATGCCGGTGACCAAGACGACTTGGCGAGCGATCAGCGGGGCGGGTGTCGAGGGGGTCATGATGGCGGGGCTCAACCGTGATGAAACAGGTTTTCGGCGCGGGCCTTAAGCGCTAGGCGCACCTTGGCGGGCGCCGATGCATCGAGGCCGTGCAGGCAAAAGCGCGCTATCGGTTGGCCCAGAAAGGTCTCGCTTGAAGGGTTCGGCAACCGCTCAATCTCGCTCAGCGGCAGCAAATCGAACACGGCCTTGACCTGCGCGCGCGCCGTGCAGCCGATGTGCACGATGCCGATGCCGCGCACCTCGATCAAGCCTTGGATGTTTTCGGGCGCGCGGGCGCAAAGCGCGCCGTCGGCAATGTGAATCTCGGTGTAGTCGTCGCTGACCAAGTCCCAGCCGTCATCGATCAGGCGCAGCGCCAGATCGGATTTTCCCGAACCCGAAGCGCCGCGCAACAGCACGGCGTTCCCTTCAAGCGCAACCGCAGTGGCGTGAATGCGTTCCATACCCTTAGCGTGAAACGCCAGCGTCTGTGAGTCAATGGGAGAAAGGGGATTAAGCCGCGTCGGATTTGTGTTGTTTACGCACGGCTTCCATGCGGCGCAACAGCATCAGTTCCATTTTTTCTCGCGCGGCATTGGCGAGAAAGGCCGAACGGCTCATGCCTTCGGATGCGGCCAGAGCGTCGATTTCATCCAATAAGGATTCTTCGACGGTGATGTTGACGCGCTTCGCAGGGCCGGGCAGGGCGGCTTCGATTAAGGTGACGATGGTAACGCCGCGTTCCGTGACGGCGGTTTTTTGCACCTGATCGATGGGGGACGGATCGGGAATTGCTTCGTGATCCTCGATCAATCCTTCAATGTGAAGAGTCAAGGCTTCCTTGGCCATGACCAGGGCTTCGGATTGACTTGCCCCGGCGCTGACGCAGCTGGGAAAATCCGGAAACGACACGCCATAGTCGCTGTCTGGGTCTTTGTGGACGATAGCGGGATAATAACGAAGCATGGTTGCTTTGCAGCCTTTCTTGTTACGTCAGTTTGACGCCGCTTTGCTTCTCGATACTTTTCAGCGTGCCTATTGGCAAATCCCGTTTGGGATGCGGCACCGTCACGCGCCCAGGCTTACTGGGCGCTTCAATGCATGTGTGTATAATACACACTTATGAGAGAGGGTGTCAGCCAATGATGTGTACTCGATACGCACTTTATGCCACCGGGAGCCGTACCGTAAACCGTGCGCCGGTGATCGCGCCATCCTCGGTTTTGGCATTTTCGGCGATGATCGAACCGCCGTGGGCTTCAACGATTTGCCGGGAGATGGCAAGGCCTAAGCCGGAATGGCGGCCAAATTCTTCCGTCGTGGGGCGCTCGGTGTAAAAGCGGCTGAAAATGGCCTCGAATTTTCCATCGGGAATGCCGGGGCCGTCGTCTTCGACGGTGACCGTCACCCAAGCACCTTCGCGCTCGGCGGCGATGCGGATGGCGGCATTGGGCGTTTGGGGGCTGAACGATACCGCGTTGGAGATGAGGTTGCGCAACACCTGCATTAAGCGGTCTTCAATGCCGCTCACCGTTAACGGGTCTGCGCCCTCATCAGGGGGGGTGATGAGCAGCGTCGGCGCACCATCGTCCCGGGTGGCGGCGTAAATGTCGGCCAAAGTGGCGAGCATGGCGCTTAAATCCATGGGCTTCGGTTCGGCGCGCGACAGCTCTGCGTCCAGGCGCGAAGCGTCGGAAATGTCGGTGATCAGGCGATCAAGTCGCTCCACATCATCCAAGATCACGGCCATTAATTTGCGCTGTGCGTCCGGATCTTTCAGACGGGTAGCGGTTTCCACCGCGCTTTTGAGACTGGTCAGCGGATTCTTGATTTCATGGCTGACGTCGGCGGCAAACGCTTCGATGGCGTCCATGCGCGCCCACAGCCCTTCGGTCATGTCGTTCAAGGCCAGCGCCAATTCGCCGATTTCATCCGTGCGCGCGATCATTTTTGGAATGGTGTGTTCGCGGTGCCGTCCCTTGCGCACCCGCTCGGCGGCGCGGCTTAAATTGCGAATGGGCCGGGCAATGGTGCCGCCCAGATAAAGCGACACCAACACGGTGAAAATCAACGTTGCGGCAAAAACCTGCAAGGTGGCTTTGCGCACCTCGAACATGGCGTCATTGATATCGGCGGACGTTTTGGACAGCATGAGCACGCCCAAGGTTTGTTTGTAGCGCGTCACCGGCAGCGCCACCGATAAAATCAACGTGCCGTCGGGCATGGAGCGGCGCGCTACCCACACCTCGCCTTCCATCGCCCCCACGACTTCGCGGTAATCTTCGGCATGTTGGTTGATGTTTTCATGGTAAGGTGGATATTCCTCAACGCCGGGTAGCCAGAAATAGATAATGTCGAGTATGCCAAATAATTGGTTCAGCAGACTTTTACCGCTTTGATCGGGCGGTGTTATCGGCGCCGGGGAAGGCGGGGCCAGGGATTCGGCTTCGACGATTTCTCCGCCCGGCTCCAACAACACCCGCGAATCGGCGACTAAAACGCCGTTAGCGGCAAACAGGCGCGCACGCGTTCCGGCGGTGAATGCCAAACGCCGCACGATTTGGCTGGCCAGTTCCGGCAACAGGTTTTCACCGGCGGGAGATACTGCGCTTTCACCCAAGGCTACGGCGAAAATTTCTCCGTGGGTGCGCAACGAAGACAATTCGGCATAGACCAATGATCGGCGGTATTCGCCCAAATAAAAGGTGCCGATCAGCAATAGCGCCGGGGCCAGCAGGTTCACCGCCAGGATGCGGCGAGTCAACGGCGACATCAGTCGCGCATGGTCTGGTGCGGGTGGTTTTGGCGTTGAAGGCTGAGTGTTCATATGGGTAAGAATAAATCACTCTTCTAAATAACGATAGCCAACACCGTACAGCGTTTCGATGGCTGCAAAATCGGCGTCGGTCTCGCGGAATTTGCGGCGCAGGCGCTTGATGTGGCTGTCGATGGTGCGGTCGTCGACATAGATGTGTTCGCCATATGCGGCATCGATCAACTGATCGCGGCTTTTGACATGCCCTGGCGCGCGCGCTAGCGCCTGGATCAACAGAAATTCGGTTACCGTTAAGTTGACGTGCTGGCCCTTCCACGTGCACATGTGGCGTGAGGCGTCGAGCATCAGGTGGCCGCGCTGCACGATTTCCGCTTGCGGAGATTGCGGTTCTTTACGCCTAAGCACGGCGCGAATGCGTTCCAGCAGCAGGCGCTGGGAAAACGGTTTTTTGATGTAGTCGTCGGCGCCCATGCGCAGCCCCATGGCTTCGTCAAGTTCGTCGTCCTTAGAGGTGAGGAAGATGATCGGCAGATCGCTGCGTTTGCGCAGTTCGGCCAACAGCTCCATGCCGTCCATGCGCGGCATTTTGATGTCGAGCACCGCCAAGTCCGGCGGATGGCGGGTGATTTCGCGCAATGCCTCGGCGCCGTCATGGTAGGTGCGCACGGTAAAACCCTCGGCTTCCAGGGTCATGGAAACCGAAGTCAGGATGTTGCGGTCGTCATCGACCAATGCGATGCTTTGCGTCATGGCGGTTGGACCTATGAAAAAATTAATGAACGGTTCTCGTCGGATATGGGGTCAGTTAACGACAATACCAATTGATCGCGGCTTTATGGCAAAATTATAGTGTTAAGGTCCGGACCCTAATATGAGAGTTGCGGGAATGTGCATATTTAGGGCATGTGCGCGGCGGCCCTGAAAATAAGGATATGGTCTTGGCGAGTGCAAAATCGGATAAGGGGGCTGAAGGCCCGGTCTGCGCGGCTCGAGAAGCCCGTCTGATCGCGCGCGCCGCCACCAGTGGGGCATTGGCGACGTTTCGGCGGTCCAAACGCGAGCCCGGTCACCCTTACGTTTCCAAGGTAGGCGTGGCGCTGGATGGCGAAGGGCGAGCGCTGTTTTTGTTTTCCACCCTGGCCGCCCATACCCAGGACCTGTTGGCCGACGGGCGCTGTTCTTTGCTGCTTGAAGCCCCGGAGACCATGAATAATCCCCTGCAGTCTGCCCGCGCGACCTTATGCGGCAGGGCTCATCGCTTAGATGGCGATGAAGCCTTGGCGGTGCGCGATATCTATCTCGCCCGTCATCCCGGCGCGGTGCGGTATGCCGATTTCGGCGATTTTGCGTTTTGGGCTTTGGCTGTGGATAAAGTTCACTTTGTGGGCGGTTTTGGCGTCGCGCGATGGGCCAAGGGCGCGGATTATGCCCTGCCCCAGGCCAGTGTTCAGGCCAGTGTTCAAGGAAATATCGCCGCAGCCCGCGCCCGCTTGCTGGAAGAGGTGAATGGCGCGCGCCGGGCGGAACTGTTGCGGGCCGCAGGCTTAAGTCGCGGTTGGCGGGCGATGGACGTGGATCCGGATGGGCTGACGCTCGGCGGTCCGAAGGGCAGAATTGCGCGGTTAAACTTTCCTTCCCCGGCCAAAGACGTGCGTGCTTGGCGGGCGCGGTTTGCCGCCTGTGTCAATCGCGCGACACTTTAGATAAACTTTTCTTAATCGATATTCTTGCCTTCCCCCGGTGGTGCTTTTTTGCTTCAATGGGAGAGTATCAGCGTATGTGCCCCGTGGGGGCTTAGGCGCGGTTGACGCCGCCATATGTTGCAGTATCGCCAAAATTGAAGTCCGGTGATTTCGGCCTCGTTCGTTCACCCGATCAACACATCGAGTTAGGTTCTTTGTTATGGGTTTTGCGACCATCGTCTCCATCCTTGGATTTGCGATCGCTTTGGTGGCGTTGTGGCTGGTCAGCGACGTGATCAAAAAGGTGGAAAACCAAAACGAAAAATTCATTCGCGCCCATATCGCCATAATCCGTGACGAAATCCGCGGTACGGAAAAAGAGGTTTCCAAACTGGCCCAGGCAGTCAAGATTCTGACGGATAATTCGGGCGTCGTTGATAAACGTCTTAACGGAACCAACAGCGATTTTGACAATGTACGATCCCGCATCGCTAAGGTTGCGGAAGACTTGGATTTGCTCGACCGCTCGATTCCGCAGCGCTATCGCGTGCGTGTCGTGCCGCCCAAAGAGGCCGAAGCCAAAGCCGAACGTAAGGCCAAGCCCACGGTTCAATAGCCCCGACTTTGACTGCGCTATTTTATTTCTGAGCCGTTCGCGCCATCTTTCCTCAGTTCAGTCAGAAATACAGTTGACCTGAGCCAAACTCCCGTTAACCTCTCCAGGCTTTTGATAGGGAGAACGCTCAAGATGCTGAATACGAACGGCGCGCCGACGGCACATGCCGGGCTTATGGCTTGGATCGAAAAAATTGCCGCATTGACCAAACCGGCGCGCATATATTGGTGCGATGGCTCTCAGGCCGAATACGATCGTTTGACCGCCGAAATGGTGGCGGCGGGGACGTTGATTAAGCTCAATGAAGCCAAGCGTCCGGGTTCCTATCTGGCGCGATCCCAGCCGTCCGACGTGGCGCGGGTGGAAGAAAGCACCTATATCTGTTCCAAGCGGAAAGAAGACGCCGGCCCCACCAACAACTGGATGGATCCGGATGAAATGCGCACGTTGCTGGGCGGCCTGTTTGACGGCTGCATGGCGGGGCGCACATTGTATGTGGTGCCATTTTCCATGGGGCCGCTGGGTTCGCCTATCGCCCATATCGGTGTGCAATTGACGGATAGTCCTTATGCCGTGGCAAGCATGCGCATCATGACCCGCATGGGCCAGCCCGTGCTGGATGTGTTGGGCGCCAGCGGCGAATTTGTGCCGTGTGTGCATTCGGTGGGTGCGCCGTTGAAAGCGAACGATACCGATGTGGCGTGGCCGTGCAATACCACCAAGTACATCGTGCATTATCCGGAAACCCGTGAAATCTGGTCGTTTGGTTCGGGGTACGGCGGCAACGCTTTGTTGGGCAAAAAATGTTTTGCGTTGCGTATAGCGTCCGCCATGGCGCGCGATGAAGGCTGGTTGGCCGAACATATGCTGATTGTCGGTCTGGAAAGTCCCGAGGGCGAAAAAACATACGTCGCCGCCGCGTTTCCTTCCGCATGCGGCAAGACCAATTTGGCGATGCTCATTCCGCCCCAAGGATTTGAAGGCTGGAAAGTGTCAACCGTCGGTGACGACATCGCGTGGATCAAGCCGGGCGCCGATGGCCGATTATATGCCATCAATCCCGAAGCGGGATTTTTTGGCGTTGCGCCGGGTACTGCCGAAGACACCAACCCCAATGCGCTGCGCACCTTGGATAAAAACTGCATCTTTACCAACGTCGCGCTGACCGACGACGGCGACATCTGGTGGGAAGGCCTAAGCAAACCGCCCGCGCATCTGATCGATTGGAAAGGTAACGACTGGACCCCCGCCT
>Ga0299912_10000237_pt1 | contig 55247 bp, 41 predicted proteins | sample RVTome_2_FD_207667 | JGI IMG/M metagenome (GOLD analysis project Ga0299912, IMG submission 207667) | Soil microbial communities from uranium-contaminated site in the Upper Colorado River Basin, Wyoming, United States - RVT95D214 (version 2) ... | reverse complement strand
TTATTTAGTTTGCTCTTTCAAATCCCAGGCTCCTCTACCAATTTTAACAAATAAAAGAGGTTTGCTCTTGAGAGCAGTTCTCAGGATTTCCAACGGATTTTTTTCGCTTAGAGGCCATTGGCGTGCTCGAAATTCATTGGAAATTTCTGATAATTTCATTGCCCGGCCCGTAGTCTTAAAAATCTCCACTATCTTTTCATAATTAGGCTTTTTCCTTAAAAATCTGATGGATCGAACATCTGTGTCTTCGATTTTTTTAGATAGAATTTCAGAAGGTTGCTGCCCAATGAGAATTTTGCCCTGGCTGATGAATGCCTCAACCTGGCCAAGACGCTCTTTGATTTTATCCATTTCCTTAAGCTTTTCAATTAATTGTGCTCGCTCTTGTTCGGCTGCTTCGATTGCCTTTTTTATAGGGTCGATCTCGGTGTGGGGAAGCATTTGATTCTCCTTTAGGGATTCATCTGTTATTATAGAACCAAATCCAGAAAAGTCCAATAATTTTGGAAAAAATCTAACTTGGCTTAAGGGAATTTGCTTCTCCTTTACGTTAGTATCTGCATATTATCAGAGCAAACCAACAAAGTCAAATATATTTTTTAATACAAAATTCTTAAGGAAGTTGGTTTTGTCATAGTTGTCATAGTTGTCATAGTTGTCATAGTTGTCATTGTTTGAATTGTTTGAATTGTTTGAATTGACAATTTGGGAGTGTGAAAACTTTGTGGACCTATATAAATGGATAGGGAGAATAGTTTTTTAAAACCTCCCATCGGGAAATCTCTAAAGGTTCTTCGTGGGGTAGGTCCACGCAAATCACCTTGACATAATCTTTATTTAAAGGTTATTTTTATTTTTTTTGGAAGCGAGTTTGCCTATGGCGGGGAAAATCAAAGCCATCCGGGGCATGCGGGACATCCTGCCCCCGGAAACAGGGCGCTGGCAGGTCGTGGAGCACGCGGCCCGTGAGGTCTTCCGCGTCTATGGCTACCGGGAGCTCAGGCTGCCTTTGATCGAGCGCACCGAGCTCTTCGCCCGCTCCATCGGCGCCGACACGGACATCGTGGCCAAAGAGATGTACACCTTCCCGGACCGCCACGGGGAGTCCCTGACGCTCCGCCCCGAGGCCACCGCCTCGGTGCTCCGGGCGGTGCTCGAAAACGGCCTGGACAAGGGCTCAGGAGTCAAAAAGTTTTATACCCTGGGGCCCATGTTCCGCTATGAGCGGCCCCAGAAAGGGCGCTACCGCCAGTTTCACCAGATCAACTGCGAGGCCCTGGGGAGCGACGCGCCGGAGTTGGACGCGGAAGTCATCTTGCTCCTCATGGAGATTCTTAACCGGGTGCAGTTGGGGGCCTCCCGCCTCCTGGTCAATTCCCTGGGCTGCCCCGAGTGCCAGGCGAAGTTCAAGGCGGGCCTGGGCCTCTTTTTGCTGAAAAAAGAGGGATTGTGCGAGGACTGCCTCCGCCGTCGCGACACCAACCCCTTGCGGGTCCTGGATTGCAAGTCCGCGCATTGCCGGGAGATCTTGAAGGACGCGCCGGTGCTCAAAGATTACCTCTGCCCGGATTGCGCCGGGCATTACTCCCGGGTGCTGGCCTTACTTGACCGCTTCGGCGTCACCTATGAGGAGCAGCCCCGGCTGGTCCGGGGCCTGGATTATTACACCCGCACCGCGTTCGAGGTGGTGGCCGTGGGCCTGGGAGCCCAGGACGCGGTGGCCGGAGGCGGCCGCTACAACGGTTTGGCGAAGGAATTGGGGGGGCCGGACCTCCCGGCCATCGGTTTTGCCATCGGCGAAGACCGGCTCCTGGAAGTGTTGCCGGAGAGTCTGGGCCAGGGCGACGGCAAGAAGATTTTTCTGGCCGCGCTGGGCCCCGGGGCCCGGGACCGGGCCTTTTCCCTGCTGCAAAGCCTCAGGCGGGAAGGCATCGCCGCGGAGATGGATTTCTCTGAACGGTCGCTAAAGGCCCAGATGTCCCTGGCGGACCGCCTGGGCGCGGCCTATACCGTGATCCTGGGGGACCGGGAACTGGAGCAGGGCCAGGCAACCCTCCGGCGCATGGCCACCGGCGACCAGCAGCAAGTCTCTTTATCCATCCTGCCCATGGTCTTGGCGGGGTTGTAGAAGATAGTTGTGGGGAGAAGGGGAGGGACCGTAGGGGCGGGTTTTAAACCCGCCCCTACAACCCCCTAACCCTCGCACCCAAGGGAAGGAACCGAGTTGTTTGATTCATTAGCTGGATTAAAGCGCAGCCATTCCTGCGGGAAATTAAGGGCTCAAGACGCGGGCGCGGAAGTGGTCCTCATGGGCTGGGTGCAGCGCCGCCGGGACCACGGGGGCCTCATTTTCGTGGACCTCCGGGACCGGGACGGCCTCACCCAGGTGGTCTTCAACCCGGAGGTCAACCCGGACGTCCACAACAAGGCGGGGGTCTTAAGGGACGAATGGGTCATTGCCGTCCGGGGCGTGGTCAACCCCCGGCCCCCGGATATGGTCAACCCCCAACTGGATACCGGGGAGATCGAGGTCCTGGTGGAGGAACTGCGCTTACTTAACGCCTCCAAGACCCCCCCCTTCGAGTTGGAAGACTTCCGGGTGGATATCTCCGAGGCCCTGCGCTTGCGTTACCGTTACCTGGACCTGCGGCGTCCCGGCGTTATGAAGAACATCCTCTTCCGGCACCGGGCCGCGCAGGTAACACGAAAATTCTTGAACGGCCAGGGCTTTATCGAGGTGGAGACCCCCATCCTCACCAAGAGCACCCCGGAGGGGGCCCGGGACTATCTGGTCCCCAGCCGGGTGATGCCGGGCCATTTTTTCGCCCTGCCCCAGTCGCCCCAGCTCTATAAGCAGTTGCTGATGATGTCCGGGTTGGACCGTTACTATCAGCTTTGCCGCTGCTTCCGGGATGAGGACCTGAGGGCCGACCGCCAGCCGGAGTTCACCCAGATCGACCTGGAAATGGCCTTCATCACCGAGGAAGACATCATGGGGGTGGTGGAAGGCTTGATGCAGGCGCTTTTTAAAGAGATGCTGGGGGTGAAACTGAAGCCGCCCTTCCCCCGCCTGACGCACCGGGAATGTCTGCACCGCTTCGGGCTGGACCGCCCGGACCCCCGCTTCGGGCTGGAGCTGAAGGAAGTCACGGACCTTATCCGGGAATCGGAGTTCCGCCAGTTCCGGGAGGTGGTGGACCAGGGGGGAATCGTTAAAGCCCTGAACGGCCCCGGCCTGGCCAAACTCTCCCGGAAAGAGCTGGATGATCTCACCGGCCTGGCGGGGGTCTATGGGGCCCGGGGGCTGGCCTGGGTGAAGATGCAGCAGGACTGGCAGTCTCCCCTGGCCAAGTTTTTCCCCGCCGGGTTGAAGGCGAACCTGAACGACCGTCTTCAGGCCCGGGAAGGGGACCTGCTGCTTTTCATCGCCGACATCCCGGAGGTGGCCAACACCGCGCTGGGGCAGCTCCGGGTCCACCTGGGGCAGCGGGAGGGGCTGATCCCCCCGGACACCTTCAGCCTGGTCTGGGTCACCGATTTTCCCCTCCTGGAATACGACCGGGACGCAGGGCGCTTTGTGGCCGTGCACCACCCCTTTACGGCGCCCAAAGAAGAAGATATATATTTATTGGCGGATGAGAACACCCGGGGGCAGGTGCGGGCCCGGGCCTACGACCTGGTGCTGAACGGCCAGGAGATCGGCGGGGGCAGCATCCGCAACTGGCGCCGGGACGTGCAGGAGCAGATCTTCCAGGTCCTGGGGATGGCACCCCAGGAGGCCGAAGAAAAGTTCGGCTTCTTACTGGAGGCCCTGGAATTTGGCGCCCCGCCCCACGGGGGCGTGGCCTTCGGGTTTGACCGCCTGGTGGCCATCCTCTGCGGGGCCCGCTCCATCAGGGAAGTCATCGCCTTCCCCAAGACCCAGAAGGCCGCCTGCCCGGTGACCCAGGCCCCCTCCCGGGTGGAACCGGAACAATTGCTGGAACTGGGATTAAGGCTGGAGAAGTAGCTGTCAGCTATCAGCAGTCAGCTAAAAACCTGGCCGTAAAAATACCTTATAAAGGCAAAAACGGAAAACGGAAAACGGAAAACAAATAACTAATAATTAAAAAGCTGAAAGCTGACGGCTGAAAGCTGAAAGCTAATAAAAATAGGATGACAGATTATGGCTCGTTGGAACAGAGAGCGTCGGTTATTGGATCATGAGCATTCTTCTATCTGGCAGCATCGTCTGCAGGAGGTGGAAGAGCCCAATTTGATGCGGCAGATCTTCCCGTACACGGAAGTGGCCCGTATCGATTTCGATTACAAGTTCGTTATGCCCCAGCCGCCGGAGGAGATGTTCATCACCGACACCACCTTCCGGGACGGACAGCAGGCCCGGCCGCCTTATACCGTGCGCCAGATGGTGGAAATCTTCGACATGCTCCACAAGCTCTCCGGGCCCAAAGGCGTCATTCGCCAGACCGAGTTTTTCCTTTACAGCGCCAAGGACAAGGAGGCCGTGGAGCGGTGCCGGGAGCGGGGATATCTCTATCCCGAGATCACCGGCTGGATCCGGGCCGTCGCCGCTGACCTCCTGCTGGTGAAGGAGATGGGGTTGCCGGAAACCGGCATCCTCACTTCGGTCTCCGACTACCATATCTTCTTAAAACTTAAATGGGACCGGCGCCGGGCCATGGATGATTATCTGGGCATCGTCAAGGCGGCCCTGGAGCTGGGGGTCATTCCCCGCTGCCATTTCGAAGACGTCACCCGGGCGGATATCTACGGCTTTTGTGTGCCGTTGGCCCTGGAGTTGATGAAGCTCAGGCAAGAGAGCGGCATCGATATCAAGTTGCGGCTCTGCGACACCATGGGCTATGGCGTGCCCTATCCCGGCGCGGCCCTGCCCCGGAGCGTGCCCAAGTTGGTGCGGGCCATGATCGAAGACGGCGGGGTCCCCGGCCATCTCCTGGAATGGCACGGCCACAACGATTTCCACAAGGTCTTCGTAAACGGGGTTACTGCCTGGCTCTATGGCTGCGCCGCGGTGAACGGCACGCTCCTGGGATTCGGGGAGCGCACCGGTAACGCCCCCATCGAGGCCCTGATTATGGAATACATCTCTTTGCGGGGCTCCTTGGACGGCATCGACACCACGGTGATCACCGACGTGGCCCAGTATTTTGAAAAAGAGCTGCATTATCATATCCCCCCCAACTACCCGTTTGTGGGGAAGAACTTTAACGCCACCAGCGCCGGGATTCACGCGGACGGGCTGCTGAAAAACGAAGAGATCTATAACGCCTTTGACACCAGCCGCATCTTGAAAAGGCCGGTGACCATCACCATCACCGACAAGTCCGGCAAGGCGGGCATCGTGCACTGGCTCAACGCCCAACTGGCCCTGGAGGGGGACAAACAGGTGGATAAAGGCCATCCCGGGGTCTCCAAGATCAACCAGCGCATCACGGAGATGTATGAGGCCGGGCGCTGCACTTCCATCTCCAACGAAGAGATGGAAAGCCTGTCCCGGAAATACCTGCCCGAACTCTTCGTCTCGGAATTCGACCGCCTCAAGGACAAGGCCTATCAACTGGCGGCCCACCTGGCCGAAGACCTGGCGGAAAGGGAGGATATCCGCACCATGGAGCCGGCCCAGATGGAGCCGGTGATGCAAAAGGTCCGGGACCTCTACCCCTTTATCCAGTTCATGTACGTCACCAACACCGAAGGGCGCAAAATCACCCGGAACATTACCCACATCGTGGACCGGGCCAAATACGAGACCATGCAGCTGGATGAGGACCTCTCCAACCGCAACTGGTTCATCGAACCCATCAAATCGGGGAAGGTCTTCGTCTCGGACTTCTATACCTCCCGGTTCACCAACGCCCTGTGCATCACCGTGAGCGTGCCGGTGCGCAACGAAAACGACGAAATCCAGGGCGTCTTGGGCATGGATATCCGCTTCGAAGCCCTGGCCAAGATGGAACAGGAAGGGGAAATTTAGGGAAAGTGGTCAGTGGCCAGTGATCAGTGGCCAGTATCGAAATAATAAGTTTCCGCGCAAAACTGACCACTGACCACTGGCCACTGGTTTATATTGGCTCTCTCATCAACAAACCAAAGGCATACTCATGGCTGCGGAGATATTAGGGGCCGGCGTTTTGGGGGTGCTGGCGATCCTGGTCTTTGGAGGATTGCTGGCCCTGGCCGCGGTCTTCCTGCCCCAGTTCTTGAGGCAGGGAGAAGCCGGCGCCGAAGGGAGATGGGGCCTGGGGCCCGGTCCTTTTAATCACGGGGAGCCGGAGTTTTCCCAGGAAGTGGACAGGCCCGCGCCCACGCTTCCCCCCCGGGAGCCTTTGGCCAGCAGGCTGGGGACCGCACCGGAAGACGCCTTGCTGGCCGCGGCCATCGGTCTGGCCCTGACCCTTTATCAACAAGAACGGACGCCGGCCTTGGCGCCCGCCGTCGCCTCCCGCGCGGCTTCCCCCTGGGCCCTGTCCGGGCGCTGGCAGGCCATGCAAGCCCGGTTAAACCGGCAAAAGAGATAATGCATGGGGCAATATCGGCTGACCATCGGTGATAAGACCTACGAGATAGAGGTGCTCTCCCTTAAGGGCGAGCAGGCCCGGGTGGCGGTCAACGGCCGCACCTATGAAGTGAAGTTCCAGCCCCTGGTCGCCGGTGCGGCGAAGGCCGCGCCCCGGCCTGCCCCGGTCAGGCCGGCGGCGGCGCCGCCCTCGATTTCTCCTCCCCGCCCGGAGCCCGCGGCTGCCCCTTCCCCGGAAAAGTCCGGGGCCGCCGCCGCGCCGGGGGTAGTGGCGGCCCCCATGCCCGGCTCCATCCTCGATGTCCTGGTACAAGAGGGGGATAAGGTGCAGGCCGGGGACACGGTGGTGAAGCTGGAGGCCATGAAGATGGAAAACGACCTCCAGGCGGCCGTCTCCGGCGTGGTTAAAGAGGTACGGGTGAGCAAAGGGGACAATGTGTCCGTGGGTGAGGTCTTGGTCGTAGTTTCCACGGAATGAGGCGGTCCGGGTAGATGCCGGGGGAGACGAGTCTTTTGCAACTGGGACTTTGGGTCCTGATGGCCGTCCTGGCCTTGGGACTGATCTATGTGGCCATTGTTTTCCGGCTGCAACCGATCTTCCTCTTGCCCCTGGCCGGGGGCCTGCTCTTTGCCAATCTTCCCATTCCCGGTTTGGGCGCGGCCCTGGCGCCCTTCTTCCTCACTCTCCAGGGGGGGCTTACTTCCGGCCTTTATCCGGCCTTAATCTTATTGGGCTGGGGCGCGGGCGCGAACCTCGCCTACCTCATCGCCCACCCCCGGCTCTTGGTCCTGGGCCTTCTCACCCCCCTGGCCTTTTTTACCGTCCTTTTTCTGGGCTGGGGTCTGGGTTTGCTCCCCGCCCAGGCCGGGAGCGCCGCTTTGATCGGCGGCGGCGACGGCCTGGCCGCCACCTTCTTGGTGGCCCAGATCGCCCCGGAACTCACCGGCCCCGTCTCCCTGGCGGCCTTCACCCTCGTCGGTTTATATTTCTGGGTGCAGCCATATCTGGTGGATCTTTTGACCAGCAAGCAGGAACGCATGCTCAGGATGCCCCCCAGCCGCAAGGTGAGCCGCCGGGAAAGCCTGCTCTTCGCCGGGGCCGGCCTGGTCCTGACTTTGATCCTGGTGCCCTGGGCGGCTCTCCTCACCGGCATGTTTTTCTTGGGCAACATCCTGAAAGAATCGGGAGTGGTGGACCGCCTGGCCCGGACGCTGTCCAACCGCCTGGCGGACATCGTGGCCGTGCTCCTGGGCCTGGCCGTGGGCAGCCAATGCCACGTATCGGTGATTTTCTCCCTCGCTTTTTTAAAAATCCTTATCCTGGGCATGCTGGCCCTGCTGCTGGCCACTGCGGTGGTGATCCTGGCCATCAAGGTGGTCAACCTTTTTTCTTCCCAAAAGATCAACCCCCTCATCGGCGCCGCGGCCCTGGGCCTGGTGCCGGATGCCGCCCAGATGGTGCAGATTATGGGCCGCCGGGAAGACCCCCATAACAACCTGTTTTACCACGCCCTGGCCTCCAGCCAGGCGGCCTTGCTGGCCGCTACCTTGACCTCCGGCCTCCTCTGGAGTATTCTGAGCGGGCGGTGAGAATTCCAGGGGAGGGGGGGGCGAAGCGCGGCGTAAGAGATTTTTTAACAAGAAAATCAGAAATCTCCTGATTTTCACCCCTTGCCGGTCTGGTTAAATATGCTCCAGTCCCTCTGCAATTTTTGGGTTAGCAAGGCCGGGGGTCGCGCCCACTTGCCCCTCACCCAAGCCATTGCCACTTATTCCAAACGAGGTGCCCTTTTATGTGTGATCCCAAAAAGTTAGAATCATTGAAGGCCGCCAAGGCCAAATATGACGAGAAGGTGGGGAAGGTTCTCCAGAAGATGCCGGAGCGCCGGGCCGATTTTGCCAACACCTCCGGCATTCCGGTGAACCGGGTCTATACTCCCCTGGATATGGAAGGCTTCGACTACCTGGAGAAGTTGGGCCTGCCCGGGCAATACCCCTACACCCGGGCGGTGCAGCCCACCGCCTACCGGGGCCGCTACTGGACCATGCGCCAGTACGCGGGTTTCGGGAGCGCGGAAGAGACCAACGAACGTTACCATTTCCTCCTGAAATCCGGGCAGACCGGCCTCTCCGTGGCCTTCGACCTGCCCACCCAGATCGGCTTCGACTCCGACCACCCCCTGGCCCAGGGGGAGGTGGGCAAGGTGGGGGTCTCCATCGACTCCCTCTGGGACATGGAGCGGCTTTTCCAGGGCATTCCCCTGGACCAGGTCTCCACCTCCATGACCATCAACTCCCCTTGCGCCGTGCTGTTGGCCATGTACCTGGCCATAGCCGAAAAACAGGGCATCCCCTTTGATAAACTCCGGGGCACGGTGCAAAACGATATCTTGAAGGAATATTCCTCCCGGGGCACCTACATCTTCCCCCCCCGGCCCTCCATGCGCCTGATCACCGACATCTTCGCCTACTGCACCGGGGAAGTGCCCCAGTGGAACACCATCAGCATCAGCGGCTACCATATTAGGGAAGCGGGCTCCACCGCGGTCCAGGAGGTGGCCTTCACCCTGGCCAACGGCATCGCCTATGTGGACGCGGCCCTCAAAGCCGGGCTGAAGGTGGACGAGTTCGGCCCCCGGCTCTCCTTTTTCTTCAACTCCCACCTGGATTTCCTGGAGGAGGTGGCCAAGTTCCGGGCGGCCCGGCGGCTCTGGGCCAAGATCATGAAGGAGCGCTTCAACGCCCAGGACCCCCGCTCCCTGATGCTCCGCTTCCATACCCAGACCGCGGGTTGCAGCTTAACCGCGCAGCAGCCTTTGAACAACATCATGCGCACGGCCTTCCAGGCCCTGAGCGCGGTGTTGGGGGGCACCCAATCCCTGCACACCAACTCCTTTGACGAAGCCCTGGCCCTGCCCTCGGAGCTGGCCGTGCAGGTGGCGTTGCGCTCCCAGCAGGTCATCGCCTACGAGACCGCGGTCTCCGACACCGTGGACCCCCTGGCAGGCTCCTATTATTTAGAGAATCTCACCGACCAGGTGGAGGCCAAGGCCCAGGAATACATCGACCAGATCGACCGCCTGGGCGGCGCGGTGGCCGCCATTGAGAAAGGCTTCATCCAGAAAGAGATCGGGGCCGCGGCCTACCGCTACCAGCAGGAAATCGAGGCCGGCCTCCGGGTGGTGGTGGGTCTGAATAAGTTCCAGGTGAAGGAAGAAGAAAAGCCCAAGGACCTCCTGAAAGTGGACCCGGAAGTGGAGGAGAAACAAAAAGCCCGCCTTACCGAACTGAAAAACACCCGGGATAACGCCGCGGTCAAACAGGCCCTGGCGGAACTGAAAAAGGCCGCAGAAGGGGACGCCAACCTCATGCCCCCCATCTTGACGGCGGTAAAGGCCCTGGCCACCCTGGGGGAGGTCTGCGATACCTTGAGGTCCGTGTTCGGGGAATACGAAGGCACTGCTATCCTCTAAAATGGAGGCCCCCATGAAACTGCTGCGACTGTTCTTGATTTTCCTTTTACTGGCGACCCTCTGGACTCCTTTGCCCGCGGCCGGCCAATCTCCGCTCCTCTCTCAGGAGTTGGAAAAGACCTTTCAACTCCTGGACAAGAATCAGGACGGCAAACTCACCAAAGAAGAGTATGGGGTTATCTGGAAGGACCCCCAGATAGCCGAGCGGAATTTTCAGGCACTCGATACCAATAAAGACGGAGTCATCACCCGGGAAGAATTTCTCAACCCCCCGGTGAGGAAGAAATAACCCCGGCGTAGGTGTAGTAAGGAAAGTAAGCAGGGAGCGGTAAGCAGTGAGCAGTATAATCGAAGTTCGTCGTAACTGTTCACCGCGCACTGCTCACTGATAACACAAGGAGACCAAAATGGCGGAGAGGAAGATCAGGGTATTGGCTGCCAAGCCGGGTTTGGACGGGCATGACCGGGGCATCAAGGTCATTTGTGCGGCCTTAAGGGATAGCGGCATGGAAGTGATCTATACGGGGCTCCGGCAGACGCCGGAGCAGATTGTGGCCGCGGCCGTCCAGGAGGATGCGGACGTCATTGCCATGAGCGTCCTTTCCGGGGCCCACAATTATTTGTTTCCCCGGGTGATGGAGCTTTTGCAGGCGAAGGGCATCAAGGACGTCCTGGTGATGGGGGGCGGCATCATCCCCGAGGAGGACGTGGCCCCTTTAAAAGACGTGGGCATCGCCGCCATCTTCGGCCCCGGCACGGACACCAAGGACATCATCGGCTTTATCAAAGAAAACGTGCGCAAGAATTGAGGCTGTGGGCTAGGAGTTTCAGGCGAGGGGCAGGGACTCTGCCCCCGTCTAAGAGTTTTTCTTTGGTAGATGGGGCGGGCCGGTTCTTTGGCCCGCAATTTCCTGGTTTTTCTCTGTCTTGGGTTTATGGCCCACCCTTCCCACTCAGGACTGCGCCTGGGCCCGCAGGGCCGCCCCGTAAATCTTGCGGACCAATTCCAGTTCTTCCCCTTTAGTCTTCACTTCTTCTGTCAGTCTGGCCTCGTGGAGGCGCTCCAGGATTTCCCTGATGTGGGGGCCCGGGGAAAAGCCCAGGGCCAGTAAATCCCGGCCCCGGAGTTCCGGCTTCAGGTGCTTCAGGTGGGTGAAGTACAGGGAGATGGCCCGCTTGGAAGCTTCCTGCTTGGTTTTGGCCAGCATGTACAGCAGGTATTCCGTGCCCAGGGTGTTGAGCAGGCGGTAGATGGGGATGCGGTTCGCCTCCCCCAGCCGGTAGAGCCGGCCCAGGGCCTTATCCGCGGCATCCTTGCCCCCGGCAATGGCCGCCGCCTTTTTGGGGGAGATGCGGAAGCGTTGCACCATTTCCTCCAGTTCATCCGGAGTCAAGGGCTCCACCAATCCCAGGAAATAGACCACCCAGCGTTCAAATTTCTCTTCCAGGTAAAGGAGGTCGAACCAGGAGAGCACTGCCTGGACCCGCTCCAGCATTCCTTTGGTGCCTTCGTCGAAGCGCAGCCGGGGATGGATGGGCTTCAGGAGATCGAACTCCGCCAGGCGGGTGATGGCGGGGATGGGGTTGCCTTCCTGGAGAATCAGTCGCAGCTCCCCGAAGATGCGGGCCCCGGAAAGGCGGTCGAAGAAGTTGTTTTTCACCGCGTTGGCGACGAGGTTGGCGGTGAGCTTGCTCACCCGGAATTTGAAGCGCTGCTCGAAGCGAATGGCCCGGAAGACCCGGGTGGGGTCTTCCACAAAGCTCAGGTTGTGCAGCACGCTGATCACCTTTTCCTTCAGGTCCCGGTGGGCCCCGAAGAAATCCATCAAGGTGCCGAAATCCCGGGCGTTGAGCTTCACCGCCAGGGTATTGATGGTGAAGTCCCGGCGGTAGAGGTCCATCTTGATGGAGCTGTATTCCACCACCGGCAGGGCCCCGGGGGCCTCGTAGTACTCGGTGCGGGCGGTGGCCACGTCGATCTTGAAGCCGTCCGGGAAGATGATCACCGCGGTCTTAAACTTGTGAAACTCCCGGGAACGGCCCCCATAAAGGGCGACATAGCGCCGGGCGAAGACGATGGCGTCCCCTTCGATGACCAGGTCGATGTCCAGGTTATCCTGCTTCAGGAAGAGGTCCCGGACGAAGCCCCCCACCGTATAGGCGGTGAAGGCCAGCTCCTCGGCCACCTGGCCCACCTGCTGGAGGATCTCCAGGATTTCTTTAGGCAGGCGTTCCCGCATCAGGGCCTGGATATTCTTGGTGCGCAGGGGCTGGGTCCACTGGGTCTCTTCCTCCGCGGCGATGAGCAGATGCAGGAGGTCGGTGCGGCTGATGACCCCGATGACCTCTTCCTCTTCCACCACCGGCAGCAGCCGCTGCTTGTTGATCACCAGTTTCTCCCGGATTTCCGCCAGGGTGGCGTCCGGGGGCACGATGGCGATCTCCGTGGTCATGTAGTCCCGGGCGGGATGATGGCGCAGGCCGTGGTAGATGCCTTTCTCCACGGTTTGCCGGCTGATCAGGCCCATCAGCTTGCCGGCGCTGATCACCGGCAGGGCGTTGATGCTGTAACGGTTGAGGAGAAGTTCCAACCCCTCCAGGGTCACCTCCGGGGAGACCCATTTGACCGGGAAGGACATGATATCCCGGGCCCGGCGCTGGGGCTGCACCTTGGTCTGGATGAGCTGGCGCAGTTTCTCCTCCACCTGGGCCAGGGGGGTGCCCTTGATGGCCGCGGAAGCCGCGTAGCTGTGGCCCCCGCCCCCCAGTTCGGTGAGGACGTCCGCCACGTTCACTTCCGGCACCCGGCTGCGGCCCACCACGTAAACCCGGTCCTCCATCTGGGCCAGGGCGAAGAGCACCTGGATATTGCCCATGTCCATGAAACGGTGGGCCACCACCGCAAAATCGGGAACATACTCCTGGGCGGTGCTTTGGGCCAGGACCACCTCGATGCCGTCCACGTGGAAATGGCTGGTGTGCTCCAGGAGATTATTGAGGAGGGAGACCTGCTCCGCGGACATCTCCCGGGAGAGAATCCCGGCCACCACGTTGAGGTCGGCCCCCTGGCGCAAGAGATAGGCCGCGGCCTCGAAATCCTCGGGAGTGGTGGAGGAAAAGGTAAAGGAGCCGGTATCCTCGAAGATCCCTAAGGCCATGATGGTGGCTTCCTGGGGGGACAGCTCCAGGCCCTTCTCCCGGATGATCTTGATAAGGATGGTGGTGGTGGAGCCCAGGGGTTCCACTATCTCCAGGCTCCCATGGAGGTCGTCCGGGGAGTCGGGGTGGTGGTCGTAGACGTGAATCTCCACATCGCCTGAGGCCGCGGCCTCCGCGTACCTGCCGATGCGGGAGGCCTGGCGGGTGTCCACCAGGATGAGGCGCTTGATCTCTTCCGGCGGGGCCTGCTTCATGCGGGCGAAATCCAGGAAATAAAAGCTGGAGCGGATGAAGAAGTCCCGGAGACTGCTTTCCTGGGCCCCCGGAAAGACCAGGAGGGCCTCGGGATAGAGCTTCTTGGCGGCCACCATGGAGGCCATGGCGTCGAAGTCCGCGTTCAGGTGGGTGGTGATGACCTCCAGGGTGCGGGCGGGGGCGGGCCGTTTCCTGTTCATGGCCGGGGATGCGCCTTCTTATGGATCTCCCGGAGGCGGGCGGCGTCCAGGTGGGTATAGATCTGGGTGGTGGCCAGATCCGCGTGGCCCAGGAGCAGTTGCAGCACCCGGAGATTGGCCCCCCGGGAGAGGAGATGGGTGGCAAAGGAGTGGCGCAGGGTATGGGGGCTCAAATCCCGGACCCCGGCCTTCAAGGCATATTGCTTCAGAATCTTCCAGAAGCCCTGGCGGGACAGCGGCCCGCCCCGGCGGTTGAGAAAGATATAATGGCTATCCCGGTCCCGAAGCAACTTGGGCCGGCCCTGGGAAAGATAGAGATTCAGCTTCTCCACGGCCTGGGAGACCAGGGGCACCACCCGCTCCTTGCTGCCTTTGCCCCGGACCCGCACCACCCCCCGGCGCAAGTCCACCTGTTTGAGGGTGAGGCCCACCAGCTCCGAGACCCTCAGGCCGGTGGCGTAAAGGACCTCCAGGAGGGCTCCGTCCCGCTGGCCTGAAGGGGTGGCCGGGTCGGTGGCGGAGAGCAGCGTCGCCACTTCCCTTTCCCCCAAAACCTTGGGCAATTTCATGGGGAGCCGGGGGGAGTCCAGCAGCTCCACGGGGTTGGTGGAGATTTTTTCTTCCCGCAAGAGAAAACGGAAGAACTGCCGGAGCGCGGAGAGCCGCCGGGCCCGGCTCCGGGCCGACAGCCCCCGGGCCTCCAGCGCGGCCAGATAATCCTGGAGGTCTTCCAAGGAGACCTCTTCCCAGGCGGTCCGGGCCAGGGTGAACAAAAATTCCCGGAAATCCTGGAGATCGTGGGCGTAGGACTCCAGGGTCAGGGGCGCCAGGCCCCGCTCCGCGGCCAGGTGGTGGTAGAACTGCTCCAGGAGCTCGTCCAGGTAATCGGGGCCCGCCTGGAGCAATTCCGAGAGCAGGGCCTTGATTTCCGGCTTGCTCAACACCTGGGCCGGGCTCTGGGGGGAGGCGGGGGCGTCAAACAGCTCCAGGGGGTTGGCGGCAATGAGATTTTTCTGGAGGAGAAAATGAAAGAAACTCCGGAGCACCGCCAGGCGGCGGTCCAGGCTGCGCACCGGCAGCTTTTGGGCCTCCAAACCCTTGAAGTAATCTTGCAGATCATCCAGGGCCACCGCGCCCCAGGAGAGCCGCCCCCGGGCCGCCGCGAATTTCCGGAAGTCCCCGAGGTCGCGGGCATAAGCCTCCAGGGCCGGAGCCCCAAGGCTTTCTTCCGTCTCCAGATGGTGGTAGAATTGCGCCAGCGCGGTATCCATGGATTGTCTCCGCCTATTATGTCAACTTGATTATACCCTGAGTCGGCGAAAAGTAACAGCCGCAGGAAGGATTTTGGGGGCAGGGGGAGGCCGCGTCCCATTGCAGTTCAAGTGTATTTTGACAAATACTGCCAGCCGGAGTAAGCATAAAAATGTAGCCGCACGCTTTAGCTTGCGAAACCTGGACGCAGGCCAAAGCCTGCGGCTAGATAGAACCTAAGGAAGGAAATTGGTGGCTAATTTCCGATCTCTTTGATCTTCCTATGACCCAAATCATCTACGGACGCCATCCGGTTCTGGCCGCTTTGCGCCAGGCCGATAATCCCCTGGAAGAGGTGGTCATTGCCCAGGGCATCAAGGGCCATTGGCTGGGGGAAGTGCGCCGCCTGGCCCGGGCCTTAGGCGTGCGCCTCCGGGAGCTGGAGCGCCCGGCGCTGGACCGCCTGGCGGGCACCCCGCATCATCAGGGGATTTTGGCCCGCCGGGGAACTTATGCCTACCACTCGGAAGAGGAACTGCTAAACTTTGTCTCCGGCCTGGTGGAGCCCGCCCTGCTGGTGGCCGCGGACGGCCTCACCGACCCCATGAACCTGGGGAACCTGAGCCGGAGCGCCCTGGCCGCGGGAGCCCACGGCCTCATCATCCCCAAGGACCGGGCCGCGGGGGTGACCCCCGCGGTCCTTAAGGCCGCGGCCGGGGCCCTGGAATACCTGCCCCTCTACCGGGTGACCAACCTGGCGGACTGCCTGGGGCGACTGCAAGAGGCGGGGTTAACGATTATCGGCGCGGATTCCCAGGCAGAAAAGAGCCTTTATGATGCGGACCTGACCAAGCCCTTGGCCCTGGTCATCGGCAGCGAGGACAAGGGCCTGCGGCCCCGGGTGCGCCAGCAGTGCGACCTGGTGGTGGCCATCCCCATGGCGCGGCAGGAGATCGGCTCCCTGAACGCGGCCGCGGCCGGCGCGGTGGCCCTCTTTGAAATCCGCCGCCAGCGATTGAGGTGAGGGGGATAAAGAATGTGGGGGCAGGGGCCCGCGGCCCCTGGCCCCCTCCCTCAAATTATTTCATGACTTTCTTAACCGTCTGCCCCAGGTCGGCGATGTTGGCGACCACCGTCGCCCCTGCGGCCCGGAGCGCGGCCATCTTGTCCGCGGCTTTGCCGCGGACCCCGGAGATAATGGCCCCGGCGTGGCCCATGCGTTTGCCGGGCCGGCCAAGGGCCTGGCGATACCCGGCAGGCGCCAGCCGACTGGCCGCAAAATGGCAACAGAAAGCAAAAGGGGTCATGGTCTCAGACCATAACCCCTTGAAAATCCTGGTAGGCACGAGGGGATTTGAACCCCTGACCCCTACCGCGTCAAGGTAGTGCTCTCCCCCTGAGCTACGTGCCTATGTTTTTACATATAACCCGGCCAGCCCCTCAGCGTCAATAGTCTTAAAGTTATGGGAGAGCCAAAGTCATACCTGCAGCTAACCCTGAGGCAGCCGGGATAACAGGGGTTAGCCCCCTGCCAATTCTTCTTGACGCCTTGGGGATAGTGAAATATTTTTTGAATTAAGATAATACTGTAGCGGCGCGAGCTAAAGATAAGCCGGCATAGCTCAGTGGTAGAGCAGCTGATTCGTAATCAGCAGGTCCGGGGTTCGAATCCCCGTGCCGGCTCCAGCAAATTCAAGGGGTTAGCTATAAACAGCTAACCCCTTTTTCTATTGGGGTAGCGTTTGGGGTAGCAATTGGAAGGGTGCTATGCCCCTGAAAAAAGAACAGGCCGAGCCGATGGACTGTCATCGGCCGGCCGTAAACCGAAAAAACCATAAGGAGGTAACGGTAATGAGTCAGGAGCATTCTATCACGGGGAATAGGAAGCGATCAGCTAAATTTTATGCCCTGAGAATCGAGGATTGTAAGGATTGTCCGGGCTGGCCATCAGGACCTACAGCCATCTGCCCTGCTCCCACCCCTGGCCCCGGCGCTGCGCCCCTGGCCACTACCAGGACCCCACCACCATCTGCCCTGCTCCCACCCCCCCGGAGGACAGCCCCGGCCCCACGAGCCCGGCAGCCCTGCGGCCCCGGCTCAACCGTCTCAGCGCGTTCAAAATTAATCTTTAGTCACTTCCGAAAGTATCTTGCTAAGCTCTACGATTACATAAGGCTTGGAAATAACCCCCAGAAATCCATAAGTCTTGAAGTCGGCCATTATTGGATCATCAGAGTAGCCGCTGGAAACTATTGCTTTGATATGGGGATCAATATCAAGTAGCTGGCGGATGGCTTCCTTACCTCCCATACCTCCTGGAACCGTTAAATCGAAAATTACCGCGGCGAAAGGTTGGTTGGCGTCCAGGGCTTCCTTATATATTTTTATCGCCTCTTCGCCATCTGCGGCACAACGCGCCTCATAGCCAAGTTTCTTAAGAATACCTCTTAACATGTCTCTCACCATTTCATCATCATCCATGACCAGAATCCTCCCCTGACCCTTAATAGGACCAACGGCGGCTTTTTTCTTTGGAAGTTTTTCTCCCTGAATGGCGGGGAGATAGACATAGAAGGAGGTACCCGTCCCTACTTTAGATTCCACTGTGATATAGCCGGCATTTTTTCTGATGATGGAATAACTGGTAGCCAGGCCCAATCCACTACCCTTTTGTTTAGTGGTGAAATAAGGGTCGAAGATCTTGCCCAAATAATTCTGAGGAATGCCGATTCCCTGATCACTGATGGTTACCTTTACGTAGTCCCCCTTTGGCAGAGATAACCCCTCGTCCACGGTCACGTTTTCCGCCCGTACAATTATTGTGCCCCCTTCGGGCATGGCCTGGTCGGCGTTGATCAGCAAGTTATTGAAGACCTGGCTGATCTGGTTTTCGTCAACCTCCACGGACAAGAGGTCCTCAGCTAATAATAACTTGCAGCGGGCCTTGGAACCGCTCAAGGCCAGATTGACGGACTCCTTAATCAACTCCACAACTGAGGTGACCTTTTTAATGGGGAGGCCGCCTTTGGCAAAGGACAGGAGTTGTCCGGCCAAGGCCCGGGCCCGCAGGCAGGCTTTTTCCGCCTCCTCTAATCTCTTCTTGGGATCGCCTTCAATATCGTGTCCTGGCTGCACGTCCAGTCTAGCAAGAGTGATGTTTCCCAGAATTGCGGTGAGGATATTGTTAAAGTCGTGGGCAATACCCCCGGCCAGAATGCCCAATGATTCCAGCTTGCTCAGCAGTAATCGCTCCTCCTCTATCTTCTTGCGTTCGGAGGTGTCCCTGAGGATTGCCTGGACCACGGTTTTCCCGGCATATCGGACCAGGCTGGCGGTGATATCTACGGGAATTCTCTTCCCATCTTTACGCAATAATGACGAATCATCAACTGCTCCCGAACCGATTAAGAGGAGATCTTTAAAAGCCCCGTGGGCCCTCCCGGCCTCTTCCGAAGGGATAATTTGAAAAAATTGCAACTTTAACAGTTCATCCAGAGAATAATCCAACAAATCCAGCATTTTTTTATTGGCTTCCAAGAGGTTCCCTTCGACGTCTGCCAGCAGGATGCCTTCACTGGCATTATTCATCAAGGATCGATACTTTTCTTCGCTCTCTATTAAAGCCTTCTCCGCCTTCTTGCGCTCTGTAATATCCTGAATGGTTCCGGCCAATTTCAAGGGCTTGCCACTCTGAGTGAGAATAACTTCCCCTTGCAGGTTCAGGATGCGCAGCGACCCATCTGCCGCCAGGATTTGAAAATCTACCCCGAAGGCCTTTCCTGTCGCCAGGGAGGCATCCATGGTCTTACTGACCGATCCTTTATCGTCGGGATGAATGAGATTGATGAAAGCTTCCCACTTCATGCCGATCTCCTCCTGCTCCAGGCCGAAGAGGCGGCAAACCTCTCCGGACAAGATCAGCTCATCGGCATCAGTGCGCCACTCCCAATAACCCAGACGGGCTACTTGCTGGGCGTAGGCCAGGCGCCTTTCGTTTTTGGCCAGGGAATGGGCGGTCTGGTTCAATTCTTCGATAGTTTCCTCCAATTCGCGGTTGCTTTGGGAAAGTTCGGCAGTGCGGCGTGCTACTTCCTGTTCCAGCTCTTCCCGGTGCTGCTCCAAGGCAACGTCACGTTTCTGGATTTGGGCCAGCATCTCATTAAAACCGTCAATTAGGGACCCCAGCTCGTCTTCGCTCTGTTTTGGCACTTGCACCGTATAATTTTTTTCCTGGGAAACCATCTTCATGGTCTGGGCCAGATCCGCGATGGGCCTGGAAATAATTTGTTGAAACTGCGAGGACAGGAGGTAGGCGACGAGTAAAGAAGGCAGCAGGGCCAGGAGGGCAAAGCCGCTATACCACCGCAGACGATTGTCAAGTTGAGCCAGGCTCAACTTTAGATAAACGCGGCCGATGATTTCACCATCGAGGACAATATTATTAACCATTTCCAGATAATGACGATGAAAAATATATCTAAGCCCACCAGATTCTGAAAATACCGAAAAATCCTTTCCAGGGCAGACGTCCGGCGCCAAGATTTCCATGGGTGAAGCTCCGGAGCCGGGTTTGCCCCGGAGGTATTGGGCGAACAACTTGCAGTCCCTGGTGTAAATGGCCGCGACCAATATTTCCGACTCGGCACTGAGGGCCGCCAGGGTTTCCCCGGCGGATTTTTTATCGTTGAAGATCAGGGCGGCGGTGCTGTTAGTGCCGATGACTTCCGCTAGGGTTGCGGCATTTTCCAACAGAGAGCGGCGCGAGATGTTAAATTCGATTAGCGTAAAGGCCACAAAAGTTAATAATAAAACTATTATGCAGGTCAACATACTGATAATAGTTACTTTGTTTCTGATGGAAATATTACGAAAGATGTCCATTAAATCTTCCTTACGCCGTTAATTTCTAACCTGAATGGATAATTTTAGGAGCTGCGAACTGATTTTCAGGCCGCATTTTTCGGCATTATTCACATCAATGCTAAAGCGGACCTTATCATCAATGACGGTGAGATTAATCATCCCTCCCAGTCTGGCGAAATCATCCACCTCATCGGTGATCGTCAATACCGGATAACCTCTCAAGCCGCCGATGATCTTTGCCAAAATAGGTTTATCCGAGGCGCTGGCGAAAAATATCTGGCATTTCTTCAACTCTTCGATGTCTAATCCTTTTTTGACCACAATTTTGCGACCCTGAACCTCTTTCTCCTGGATGGCTTCCACTGCCTCGGCCAGGGGCTCCCCTTTTAAAATGCAAAGGGTGATGGCGGCTCGATTATCGGCAAAGGTTCCCGCAGGCCACTCGACGAATTTCGCAAAGTTATATATAAACGCGGCCTTGACCTGACTCGCGCTAACCTGTTGGGCAGTAGCCGGGGGCGTTATTCCCAGGGAGGTGAAAAGCCACACCAAGACCATTATTATGGTGGATTTTCCCGGTCTACCCTCCAAGGAAAATGATGCAAGCAGATACATTCTGAGAAAGGTTCTCCAAGCCTGGAGATGGTTATGGTAGATGTTTAAAATATGGATGTCTGAATATATCTACCGGCACCCTGGTTAATAAGAATACGTAAGTTTTACCCTGAAAGTAATTCCATCTTGAATGATGCCGCCCATACCGTTCGCCAGGTGCTCTGCCGCCCCGGGATCGCTAAATTTTTGGTTAAGGAGGTTGTAAACTGAGGCCGAGAACTCAAAACCTTTAATTAAGTTTTTATTGAATAAAGTCACATTGGCAATTAGGGCATCGCCTACATGGCTGTTATCCAACGTCTTCCGACGACTGAGGTACTGGAGTTCCAGGCCGGAAAAGAGCCTATCTTTAACCAGGGGCACGATTAAGTTGAACTTGGGGAGGTGGGTGGGTGAATTGGTCAACAGTCTCCCCGTTTCGGCGTTCTTGGCTTGCTGCAAGGTGTAGCTGATGCGCCCTTCCAGGCCGTTGGCCCATTTGCCGCCCAACTCCAGTTCCAGACCCTTGGCTTCTACCTGGTCCGTATTTCTATAGACGATGAGGCCGTCCGCCGGGTCAACCTGCTGGGTGATGAGATCCTGGATCCGGTAATAATAGCCGGAGGCTACAAAGCGATAATGTTTGCCGAAGTATTGCTCCCAGACCACCTCATAGGTTTTAATTTTCTCGGGTTTCAGATCTGGGTTGGATTTGGCCGTGATGCCGCTGTCTTGATAATAAAGTTCATAGGCATTGGGAGCACGAAATGCCTGGCCATAAAGCAACTTGAGGGCCGCAGTTTTAAAGGGGGTGTAAATCAGGGCGACCCGGGGGTTGAGGCTGCCGCCAAAGGTGTTGTAGTAATCATAGCGCACCCCTGCATTGACCCTAAAATACTTAAAGAAGGTGAATTCATCCTGGAGGTAACAAGCCCAAACCTTTGTATCTCGTTTGTCATCTAGATTGGAAGCATAAGGACTTACATCATAGTTGCTTTGATCCAGGCGGAAATAATCTCGATATTCTGTGCCTATGGTCACTTTATGCCGGTCGAACAGTTGTTTGCTGACCTGTAGTTCGGCGGTCCACCAGTCAGCCCGGCCAATATCTCGATTTAATACGGTGGTGGAGGGCCCCAGGGGATTGTTCTGGGTATAAAAATAATAGCCGTCATAGGGAACATGGTCATAAGAAAAACGGGCCAGGACTTGCCATGCATGGGCAAAGGTGTGTTCATATTTCAAGTCCAAGTAAGCCCGGGTGTCTAAGGTGCGGTTCAGGGTATAGCCAAAAACGGTGCCGAAGGCGCCGGTGGGAATCCCCTTTTCCCGGGAGTGATAGACCCCGGTGAGAGTGAAATCGCGGTAGGAGAGTTTGGCAAAGGAACTGTAGAACCGGTCATAATCACAGTTGCGGGCAATGCCGTTATGGGTGTCCGGGCTGTCAAATTCCCGAAAATACAGGCGGGGTCCCTGGCTGTCGTAATAGGAGCCGGAAACCAGGAGTTCCGGGCCCTGAGCCCATTTGTTGCCGTAACTCAGCCGGCCTTTATAGGTATTAAAGCCGCCCGCGTCGCCGGAAAGCTCCAACCCTTTAACTTCACCGCCATTCCGGGTAATAACATTGATGACCCCAAAAAAGGCGTTGGTTCCGTAGAGGGAGGAACTGGGGCCCCGGATGATCTCCACCCGGTCAATGAGGTCCACATCCACAGGAAAATCTGTACTAATGGCAGGCGAGTCGTAAAGGCCTTCGTTAATGCGATGGCCGTCCACTAATAGTAGGATCCGGGTGCTATAATCTCCCGGCCGATTAAAACCACGGACTCCAACATAATTGTAATTACGGTCATTGGTAACAAAGAAGCCCCTGACACTGCGCAAAATATCAGCCAGGGTACGGTAGCCATATTTCTTGATTTCATTCCTATTGATGATGGTTACTGAGGAGGGGGCTTCCAGTAATTTTTGCTCATATTTGGATGCCCCGTAAACGGAGATATTCATCAGCTCTTCGATGCCAAGCGCCGTCAGGTCATCCGGTGGGGGAGAGGCAGCGAGTCTTCCTACGTTAAAAGAGATAATACATAACCAGATTATCAGACCGAGGTAAATCTTTGGCAGAAGACGGTTAGGTAACATATCTTCCCCACTTTCTGCAACTTAATTCAGTTGCGCCAAATGGAATACTAAACTTAATGGTTTTCGTTAATTTCAACTAAATAAACTGGTGATATTATGGATTAGTTTTAGCCGTCAATTAACATCTGTAATATCATCGTTTAGAAGATGCTAATTGATCCCCACCAACTATTTTGTAAACTATCCTAACTCTCCAGATCAAGGGAGAGCATATAAACTATAAGTTAAGAAGAAGGCATTTGCAATAACTTCTCGTTTGGGTTATCGGCCTTCAGGGCAGCGATCTTAAGGGTGCCTCTCTGTTCTTAGCAGGCTGGCATCACCGCTTTTTTCTTGGTGAACCGGTCAAAGATACAACCCTCCAGAATCCTGGCAAAAATTAACCAGCCCCCCAGAGATAGTCCGAGTATTATGTTAATGTAAAGAACCAATTGGTCTGCTCCCGGGAAACTGGACCATTCATAATGAGAAAATTTTGCTAAGATGAAAAATCAGGCAAGGAGGATTTTATCGAGGAAGCGGTCCCGGTTTACCGACCAGCAGGTTGCCTTTGCCCAGCAGCCAGGCCACCCAATTGAAGCTGAGGTCCGGAGGGAGCTCAGGGTGGCGGAACTCCTTGACTAATCTTCGTCTCAAGGACCATCCCCGCTGCCGGTAACTCTCCCCCAACAGCTCCTCCTGGTGGTCCCGGAATCCCGAAAGCAGCAGGCGGCCCCCGGGGGCAGCCAGGCGGTCAAGCTCCGGGACTTGGTCCATTTGCACTTCCCAGGGGAGGTTGGCCGCCACCAGGTCAAAGGGTCCCTTAAAGCAGGCGGTGGAGCCCTGCACCACCTTTAAGGAGTCCGCCAGACGATTGCTCTGGGCGTTCTCCCGGGTGGCCCGGGCCGCGTGCCGAGAAATATCCACCCCCACCACCCGGAAGACCCCCAGGGCGGCGGCCGCCAGTCCCAGGACGCCGGAGCCGCAGCCCACGTCCAGGAGGCTCTGCACCCCGCGCCGGGCCAAAGCCTCCCGGAGGAGGTCCAGACAGAGGCGGGTGGTGGGATGGCCGGGAGGAAAGGCCTTACCGCTTTCCACCACCAGAACCTGGGCCGAGGGTTCCACCCCCTGGGAGCGCCCCCCGGTTCGGAGCACCAGATGGGGAGACAAACGGTAAAACCAGCCGGAGGGCTGCGCTTCTGCCAAGGGGATCTCGATTTTAGAAGGTGAACACCTTGGCTTCCGCCGCCAGGTCAATCAAAGTCGCGCCGGTGCTGATCCGGGCCCCTGGAGGCAGGTCTTCTTCCCCCACCAATCTGGTTTCGGCGCAGGGCTTGCACACCAGGATGTCGGCGCCTTTGTCCACCAGGAAGCGCCAATAGGGGAGGAGTTCGTCGCCGGTGGGGGCCTTGATGCGCTCGGTGAGGGAGAGGTTGGTGAAATAGGCGGCGTCGTCCACCAGAAAGACCGTTACCTGGTGCCCCTTGTCCGCGGCGATCTTGGCGAACTGGAAACAGCGCACGGCCCGGGTGGGGTCCTCGGGCCCCCGGGTCAGCACAAAAAGGAACTTGCTCATGGACTTCTCCTCAGGAAAGGAAATGTATGCGAGGATTCGCAGTCTTATCTTCAGCCTTTAGCAGTGAGATGTCAAGGGTACCTCGGGGTCCGACTTCTGAATGGGTCTTCCTCCCGGACCCCGGGACTGGGTGCAAAATGCGCCCGGTCTCCCAGGGGATTAGAGGATTAGGTTTCATGAAAAATTGCTTGAGCTGGCATAAAGATTGCACTATAATACACATATAAATAGGGAGGAATAATTAGGAAAGTTGCCTCCCCATGGGCGATGTCGTCGCTGCTTTAATTTCTATTAATTTCCTTTGTGCCGATATAGTTAGGCCCCAAGACCGCGGCTAAACCTAGAGGAGAAGCGGTCATGAATTCTCTCCCCTCCCTCATAAGCAGCAACAATAGCAACAGTCAAGACCTCAGTCCCGCCCTGAAGTTCCTTCACCTCACCCCCACCGACATCCTAGACCATTTCCCCGAAGGGGTGTTTATGATCAACACCCGCTGGCAGATCGGCTTCTTTAACCACATGGCCGAGGAAATCACCGGTTTCAGCCGGGAAGAGGTGTTGGGCAAGTTCTGTTGGGACGTCTTCCGGGCGGATCTCTGCCAGAGAGACTGCCCCATGCGCATTTCCATGAGCACCGGGGAAGTCCTGGTGGACCGGGAGGTGGAAATCACCACCAAAGGCGGCCTGAAAAAACTGCTCCTGGTCAATACCGCGCAGATCAAGAAGCCGGGTAACGTCGTCCTGGGCGGGGTGGAGACCTTTCACCATCTCACCTGCCCGGAACTGGAGGCGGAGAGGCTGGAGGCTCAGCCCTTTGCCGATATCGTGGGGGTGAGCACCCGGATGCAAGAGATTATCCAAAGCCTGCCGGTGATCGCCGTCTCCGAATCCAACGTGCTCATCACGGGGGAATCGGGCACCGGCAAGGAACTGGTGGCCCGGGCCATTCACCTGCACAGCTCCCGGGCTAAGGGGCCTTTTGTGGCGGTGAATTGTTCCGCCATCCCCGAGGGCTTGCTGGAATCCGAACTGTTCGGGCATGAACGGGGCGCCTTTACCGGCGCGGTGAGCACCAAGCCGGGGCGCTTCGAGCTGGCCAAAGGCGGCACCCTGTTTTTGGATGAGATCGGCGACCTCAAGCCCGAACTCCAGGTGAAGCTCTTGCGCGTCCTGGAAGAAAAGGTTTTTATGCGGGTGGGCGGCACCCGGAAAATCTCTCTGGAAGCCAGGCTGGTGGCCGCCACCAACGTGGACCTCCAGGAAGCCATGCAGCAGGGCAAGTTCCGGGATGATCTCTATTACCGCCTCTTCACCGTGCCCATCCATCTCCCGCCGCTGCGGGAAAAACGGGAGGATATTCCCATCCTGGTGAAATACTTCCTGGAAAAGCTCAACCGCAAGTTCAACAAACGGGTGCGGGGGGTGGACCCCAAGGTGATGAAGGTCCTCTGCCGGCACGCCTGGCCCGGCAATGTCCGGGAATTGCAGCATGTCCTGGAATACTGCTTCGTCTTCGCCAAGGGCCCCCTGATCACCGAACGCCATCTCCCCCGCCTGGAATCCGCCTGGGTGGGCCGGGAACTGGAGTTGCCCCTGAGCGATAAGTCCGTGAGCCCCCTGGAGGCCCTGGAGAAGAAGACCATTCTCATGGCCCTGGAGATGACCCAGGGGAACAAGCAGGAAGCGGCCCGGGTGCTCAAGATCAGCCGCAGCAAACTGTGGCGCAAGATGCGGCTTTACCGGATCAAGGACGATGACTTTAAAAAATAAAACATCCGTCAATTCTGCGACAAATTTTTACAACATATAACTATTCTAAATTTCACCAATAATTCCCCTCCTGATTTTAGCGTTGCGATTTTGAAACATTTCCTTATTTCCCAAACATGGTCTAGAAGAAATTTATTCCAAAAGAAAGGCCGGGAATTATCCGCCTCCGGCGGTAATAAAACGGCCTTTAATTTTTGCGACATTTTATAATTATTGTAACCTGATGATTTAACTAATAAATATTAAACACCATCGAAAATTGTTTTAAAATCGCCCACGAACAAACCCTGAAAGTCCCTCCAATTTCTTCTGCCCACCAATAATTGCCAATAATATCAAGTAGATATTCTTGTGGCCTTATCCTTGCTTTATTACCTGGCAAGGAAAAATCCCAGGCAGAGGAGGAAAAGTCTATGAGCGTCACTTTCAAGGCCCTGGAAAATATCTTGGAGCGTTATCCCCCCTGTGCGGAGCACCTCATCAGCGCCCTGCAGGATGTACAAGCCAAGTTCAATTATCTCCCCCCCGAAGCCATGACCGCGGTCTGCGACCATTTGGGGGTGCCCCTGTCCCGGGGCTGGGCTGTGGCCACTTTCTATAAGGCCTTCAGCCTGGAGCCCAAGGGGGAACACGACGTCGCCGTGTGCCTGGGAACGGCCTGCCACGTGCGGGGGGCCGCCAACGTCTATGACAAGTTCCGCCGGGACTTGGGGATTGACGGCCCGGAAGGCACTACCCGGGACCTGAAGTTTTCCCTGCGCCAGGTGCGCTGCCTGGGGTGCTGCTCCATGGCGCCGGTGGCCCAGGTGGACGAGGAGATTCACGGCAGCCTCAGCCAGCGAAAGGCGGGACATCTTCTGAGGATGTACCGTAAGAGGTAACGGCTATGCAGATAAAAAATATCGACGACTTGCAAAAGGTCAAAGGCCTGGGTCTGGCCCAGCTTTATCCGGATAAACCCAAAATTTTGGTGGGCATGGCCACCTGCGGCCTGGCCGCCGGGGCCCAGCGGGTTTACGACTTGCTTAACCAGAAGGCCCAGCAAGCGCACTGGGACGGGGTGGTGGAGAAGACCGGCTGCATCGGCTTCTGTTACAAGGAACCCCTGCTGGACGCCATCCTTCCCGGTAAGCCCCGGATCACCTATGCAGAAGTGACCCCGGAAATCGCCGGGGGCCTCTGGGAAGAACTATCTGCGGGCAAGATCCCGGAAAAACAGGTCATGGCCCGGATCGATGTGGACGACATGATCTTGAACGGAGGACCCAGAAAATTCTATAAGGGCAAGCTGAAAGGATTCCTGGCCAAAACGCCCCGTTATGAAGATTTGGATTTCTTCAAGCTGCAGCGTCACATCGCCATGCGCAACTGCGGCTTCGTCGACCCGGATAATCTGCAGCATTACATTGCCCGGGGCGGTTATTTCGCCTTTTATAAAGCCTTGACGGCCATGACCCCGGAAGAGGTCATCGACGCGGTGACCAATGCGGGCTTGCGGGGCCGGGGCGGCGGCGGCTTCCCCACCGGGGTCAAGTGGGCCTCCTGCCGCAAGGCCAAGGGGTGGCCCAAGTACGTGCTCTGCAACGCCGACGAAGGCGACCCCGGCGCTTACATGGACCGCAGCCTCATCGAAGGCGACCCCCACTCCATCCTGGAAGGGATGCTCATCGGCGCCTACGCCATCGGGGCCAGTGAGGGGTATGTCTACGTGCGGGCCGAGTATCCTTTGGCGGTCAAGACCTTGCAGCGAGCCATCCTCGCGGCGCGGGAAGCCGGGCTCCTGGGGGAAAACATCTTCGGCACGGGTTTTTCCTTCGACCTCAAGCTCAACCTGGGGGGTGGCGCCTTTGTCTGCGGCGAGTCCACGGCCCTGATGGCCTCCATCGAAGGCAAACCCGGCGAGCCCCGGGCCAAGTACGTCCACACTGCGGACAAAGGGCTATGGAACCGTCCCTCCAACCTGAACAACGTGGAAACCTGGGCCAACGTGCCGGTGATCATCGCCAAGGGCGCGGACTGGTACCGGGACATCGGCACCGAGGGCAGCAAGGGCACCAAGATCTTTTCCCTGGTGGGCCAGGTGAAGAACGTGGGGCTGGTGGAAGTCCCCATGGGCGTCACCATCAAGGACCTGGTCATGCAAATCGGCGGTGGCGTGCCGGAAAACCGCGAATTCAAGGCCATCCAGATCGGCGGTCCCTCGGGCGGCTGCATTCCCCAAGAGCAGTGGGACCTGCCCATTGATTTTGACTCCCTCTGGGACGCTGGCGCCATCATGGGCTCCGGCGGCATAATCGTCATGGACAACTCCACCTGCATGGTGGACGTGGCCAAGTTCTTCCTGGACTTCTTGATTGACGAGTCCTGCGGCAAATGCATCCCCTGCCGCCTGGGGCTGAAGCGCATGCGGGAGCTTCTGGAAGAATTCTCCACGGGGAAGGGCTCCCTGGCGGACCTGGAGGAGTTGAAGTCCCTCTCCGAGGCGGTAAAAGACGGCTCCCTCTGCGCCCTGGGAGGCTCGGCTCCCAACCCGGTGCTCACCACTCTGCGCTATTTCCGCAACGAATACGAATCTCACATTCTCAACCACAAGTGTCCGGCGGCGGTCTGCAAGGAGTTGATCACCTATACCATCAACCCGGAGTTGTGCAACGGCTGCACCGTATGCGCGGTGGAATGCCCCCAGGACGCCATCACCGGGATCAAAAAAGAACCTCACACGCTTAACGCTTCCCTGTGCATCAAGTGCGGCGCCTGTTTTGAGGCCTGCAAATTCGGGGCGGTGGCGGTCGTCTGAGAGGAGGGATCATGATCACCTTTAGCATCAATGGCAAAGAAGTCCAGGGAGAAGACGGCTGGACCATCCTGGAAGTGGCCAGGTGGCACGGCATTGATATTCCCACCCTCTGCCACCACGGGGCCATGGAGCCTTATGGCGCCTGCCGCCTGTGCGTGGTGGAGGTGGACGACGGCAGACGCACCCGGGTGGTGATCTCCTGCATGTACCCCATCCGCGGGGGCATTAAAGTGCAGACGGACACGCCCCGGGTGGCCAACGTGCGCCGCTGGATCGTCCAGTTGCAGCTGGATGAAAGCCCGGGGTCGCCCAAAATCCAGGAGTTGGCCAAGACCTTTGGGGTGACCCCATCGCGCTTCAAGAAAGAAGGGGTGGATTTCGCTTGCCACCTCTGCGGCCTGTGCGTCAGGGCCTGCCAGGAAGTGGTGGGCGTGCAAGCCCTCACCTTCGGCAACCGGGGGTTACGCAAAGAGGTCACCGCTCCCTATCACCAAAGAAGTCCGGATTGCATAAGATGTGGGACCTGCCTGTATCTCTGTCCTACCGGTGCCATGGAACAGCTGTTTTCGCAGGTCAGCGCACCTTAGGACGCAGGCAATAAAAGGAGACCACCATGAAAACTGAAAGCAAGATCGGGATCTTCCTGTGCGAATGCGGGGGCAAGATCAGTCACCGCATCGACCTGCCCCAGGTGAGCGAACTGCTTCGCTACGAGCCCTGGGGTCACATGGGCGTCTATCCCTACCCCTGCCTGGCTCCTGGTCTGGAGGCCATGCGGCAGGAAGTCCAGGCCAAGGGATTGAATCGCATCCTGGTGGGAGGCTGCTCTTCCCGGGTCATGAAAAAGAGGTTCGCCAAAGCTCTGGCGCCGGTGGGCGTGGAGAATCACCAGGTGGAGATGATTAACCTGAAAGACCACGTGGCTGCCGTGCACGAAGGCAGCCCCCAGGAGCTGGCCCACAAGGCCGCGGCCTTGATCGCCGGGGGCATGGCCAGCCTCAGGCTTTTGGAGCCTTATGAACCCGTGTCGTTGACCTTCGAAGGACCGGCTCTCATTTTGGGCGGCGGCGTCTCCGGCTTCATGGCGGCCCGGGATCTGGCCCGCCAGGGCATGGAGAGCGTTTTGTTTTCCAAGGCGCAAACTCCTGAACGGGTTCTGGACGAACTCCATTGGACATTTCCCGGCTGCCGCATCTTCTGCGGGGATCTGGCGGACCTCTTCCGGGAGGTCTTCACCAATCCCCTGGTCAAGGTGATGCCGGATCAGCCCATCGACTACATCGTCGGCGGCGTCGGTGACTACCACGTGGGGCTGAAGCAGCCTGACGGCAGTGTCACCGAGGTGGCCGGCGCGGCGATCATCACCGCCCTGGACCGGGAGTACGGTCCGGGGAATATAGACTATATCGGGGGTGGAGAGAGGGTCTGCGACCTCCTGGACCTGGAAGATAAGCTGGACGGAGGGGAAATCAGCCCCGGCAAATTGGTCTTCTGGGTGAACAGCCCCCAGCACGGCCAGGCGGCCCAGGAACTGGCGGCCATGGCCGCCTGGCGGGACAGCCTGGTACTAACCCGGGATCACCCTCATGTCAAACCCACGGTCGTGTATCCGGCCAACGTCACTCTCCCCTTAAGCGGCAGCGACCTGATGGAAGCCCGGGCCCAGGGCATCGGGCTCATGTCCTACGCCCCGGAGGTGCATCCGGTGGTCCAGTCCGGCTACTTGAGCTTTGTGAGTCCCTCGGACAACCTGGAACACGAAGTGGAGTGGGACACCCTGGTGGTGCCGGGCGCCCCGGCAGACCCGGCCGCCAAGGCCGAGGAACTGCTCCGGTGGCTGCCCATCTACCGGGAAAACGGGGGCCGGCTCCAAAAAAGCAATATCAAGTTCTGGCCGGATCAGATTCCCGATGAGTCCCTCTTTTTCACCGGCTCGGCCGGGGGCGTCTGCGACCTGAACGAGGTTTTGCAGCAGGGCAAAAAGGCGGCCCGGGGGGTTTTGAATCTACGGGAAAAGGCCCTCCAGGGCAGGCTGGTGAGTCCGGTGGTGGTGCACGTGGATAAGGATCTCTGTGAGGGCTGTGGTCTGTGTACCGAAATCTGCCCCTGCGGCGGCATTGAGCACGTCAAACCCGGGAGCGGCCCGGTAGCCCGGGAAACGGACAACCACCTGTGCAGCGGCGGCGGCACCTGTGCGGCCACCTGCCCCCATGAAGCCATCAAGGTCCTCAATAACAGCACCCAGCAACTGGAGGCCCGCATCAAGGCCATCCTGGCCCGGATGCAGGAGAACGAGATCCTGGGCTTCGTCTGCGGCTGGGGTGGATTGGCGTCCGCGGAACAGGCCGCGATCAAAGAGCTCACCTACCCCAGAGGCATTTATCTGACCCCGGTGAACTGCCTGGGGTCCCTGGACCCCTTCATCCTGTCCATGGCCTTTCTGAACGGGGTCAAGGGCATTATGCTGGCCGGCTGCACGCCCAAACACTCCTGCCATTACCACTACGGGGTGGACCACTGCTGGTACCGGGTCAACGCCATGAAAAAGCTCCTCTCCCTGGCCGGCCTGGAGCGGCGGCGCCTCGCCATTGGCTATGTGGAGGTCAATGAACCGGAAGCCTTCGTGCGCATGGTGGAATCCCACATGGACACCCTGGATAAACTGCCGCCTCTGCCCCAGGACGACAAGACCAAGGCCCGGCTGTGGGCCATCCATGCCACCCTGCACCGTCCCCGGGTGCGCTGGGTCTTGGGGACAAGTTTGCGGCGGCCGGCCGAGAAGGAGTTCCCCGGCTCCCAGTTCAACGCGGTGGACGCGGACGAAACCATGCTGGAGGTCCTCAAGGAAGAGTTCCAGGCCGCCAGGATTCTCAAGGCCTTACACGACCAACCCCTCAACCCCCCGGGAATCGCCCGGGCCATGGATGAGCCGGTGAAGAACATTACTCCCTTGCTGCCGGATATGGCCAAGGAGGGCCGCATTGCCCTCAAGGGGTGGGAGGGAGGCTACCCGATTTATGCCATAAGCAAGAAATGAGAAGTCAGAATGATACCGTGAGCAAAGGTCCCATACCCAAGTTCCGGCAGGCTTAAAGCGGATCTGCGAAACCCGCCCAGAGCCGGGCCGGAACTCGGGTTGACTGGGCCGGAGGGCCTCATGAAGACTTTTACCGATCTGATCCAGGAGGTCCAAGAACCGGGCCTCTGCCACCAATGCGGTGGTTGCGTGGCGTTTTGTACCGCCATCAATTACGGGGCCCTGGAGTTGGGAGCGGACGGCAGACCGCGCTACAGCAACCAGGAAAAATGCATCGAATGCGGCATCTGCCATTCCATCTGTCCGGTGATCCATGAACTGGACGAAGACGCCAAAGAACTGGTATCCTGGAGCGCCCCCATGGGCCACGTCATGGGGAACGCGGTGGCCCGGGCCGCCAACCCGCAGGTGCGGGCCCAGGCCACCGACGGCGGGGTGATAACCGCCCTCTTGCTCCACCTCTTTGACCGCGGTCGCATCGATGCGGCTATTGTCAGCAAGACGGTGGGGCCCTTCCAGCGCCGGCCCTGGCTGGCCCTCTCCCGGGAAGACATCGCCGCCGCGGCGGGGTTCCACTTCGACACCCTCCCCAGCATTAAGCATTTCTCCGATTTTTACACCACCTATTCCCCCTCCATCCTGGGACTGGGCGACGTGGCCAGGAAACCCTTGAAAAGGGTGGCATTTGTCGGGACGCCTTGCCAGATCAACGCCTTGCGGCGCATGGAGGTTCTGGGGGTGGTGCCTGCCGATGCCATCAAATTCCATTTCGGCCTGTTCTGCGCCGGCAACTTCCATTTCGGCCCGGAGCAGCGGCAGCGCCTGGAACAGATAGGCGATTTTGCCTGGGCCGGGGTCCAGAAAGTCAACCTCAAAGAAGAACTGTTGATCCACTTAAATAACGGGGAAATCCGCACCATTCCCTTAAACCAGCTTGATTTTATGAAACGGCACGCCTGCCGGTTTTGTGATGATTATGCCGCGGAGTTTGCCGACCTCTCCTTCGGAGGCATCGGCGCGCCCGAGGGCTGGACCACCGTCATCATTCGCTCACCCCTGGGGCGGGCGGTCTTGGCCAGTGCCAGGGGGGTGGATGTCGAGTTGTACAGCTATCGGGAAAATCCCACCTTGATGCCCCAGGCCATGGCCAAGGTGCTGGAATGGTCCGAAAAGAAAAAGCGCTCTGCCGCAGAGTATCACCAACAACTGGAAAAGCAGGCCGTCTGATTGACAGTCCAGACGGACTTCTTACCAGTCAAAGCAAATCAAGAATGGTGAAATTCCTGGGCGCCAGGCGATTTCGCCATCCTTCCCCGGACCGCCGGGCGGCGAAATGTCCCGCCGCCACGTTCGGGGTCTTTTGCCTCATTAACCCCAAGATGTTTTAAAAGGTGCCTTATGGGCAAAAAAGCGCTCGGCTCAGTAATGGTGGTGGGGGGCGGCGTCGCCGGCATCCAGGCCTCCCTGGACCTGGCCAACGCGGGCTATTACGTCCACCTGGTGGAGACCAAGTCTGCCATCGGCGGCGTCATGGCCCAGTTGGACAAGACCTTCCCCACCAACGATTGCGCCATGTGAATTATCTCGCCCAAGCTGGTCGAGGTCGGCCGGCACACCAACATCAAGATTCACACCCTCACCGACATCCAGGGGATTTCCGGGGAGCCGGGGAGGTTTGCGGTCCAACTGCGGCAGCGCGCCCGGTTTATTGACCCGGATAAGTGTATCGCTTGCGGCTTGTGCGCCGAAAAATGCCCCAAAAAAACCCCGGACGAATTCAATCAGGGTCTGAGCCGGCGGAAAGCGGCCTATCTACTCTATCCCCAAGCGGTGCCCCTCAAGTATGCCATTGATCCCCATACCTGCGCTTATTTCAAAAAGGGCACCTGTAAGGCCTGCGAGAAGTTCTGCCCCACCGGCGCGGTGGATTTTTCCCAGCAGGATGCCGACCTGGAGATCCGGGTGGGCGCGGTCATTCTGGCCCTGGGCCTGCGGCCTTTCCAACCCGGCCACTACCTGCCTTACCATTACGCCTCTTTTGCCAACGTGGTCACCAGCCTGGAATTCGAGCGCTTGCTGTCGGCCTCGGGGCCTTATGGGGGGAATCTGGTTCTGCCCTCGGACCCCAAGCAAAAACCCCGCAGAATTGCCTGGCTCCAATGCGTCGGCTCCCGGGACCTCCATCCCCGCGACCATCCCTACTGTTCGGCGGTTTGCTGCATGTACGCCATCAAGCAGGCGCGCCTCGCCCGGGAGCACAGCCAAAATCCCCTGGATACCGCGATTTTCTTCATGGATATGCGCACCTCCGGTAAGGACTTCGAGAAGTATTACCAGCGGGCCCGGGAGGAGGGCGTGCGCTTCATCCGCTCCCGGGTGCACAGCCTGAATCAGGCGCCCGGGACCGGCGAGGTGCGGCTGCGTTACGTCACCGAAGACGGCCGGATGGTGGCCGAGTCCTTTGACCTGGTGGTCCTCTCCGTGGGCCTGGAGGCGGCCCCGGAGGCGCTGGAACTCTCCCGCCGCCTGGGAGTGGAGTTGAATCAGCACCACTTTACCCGGACTTCCCCATTTACTCCGGTTTCCACCAGCCGGCCCGGCATCTTCGTCTGCGGCGCGTTCCAGGGCCCCAAGGACATCCCCCAGTCGGTCACCGGGGCCATGGCTGCGGCTGCGGCCGCGGGTGAACTCCTGGCCGCGGCCCGGCACAGCCTGACCTTGCGGAAGCCGGAATACCCCGAACGGGACGTTACCGGGGAGGAGCCCAGGGTGGGGGTCTTCATCTGCCACTGCGGCACCAACATCGCCAGCGTCATCGACGTGGCGGCCCTCCGGGAATATGCCCGGGAGCTGCCCCAGGTGGCCCACGTGGAAAACCAGATGTTCGTCTGCTCCCAGGATACGCAGAAACTCATCAAGGAGCGGATCGCGGAGCACGGCCTCAACCGAGTGGTGGTGGCCTCCTGCTCCCCCCGCACCCATGAGCCGGTCTTCCAGGAGACCATCAAAGAGGCGGGGCTGAACCCCTATCTCCTGGAAATGGCCAACATCCGGGATCAGGATGCCTGGGTGCACCAGCAGGAGCCCAAAGCCGCCTTGGAGAAGGCCCAGGACCTGGTGCGCATGGCCGTGGCCCGGGCCGTCAAACTGGAATCCCTGGAAAAAACAGAGTTTCCCGTCGTCAGAAGCGCGCTGGTCCTGGGGGGCGGCGCGGCCGGGATGGAAGCGGCCCTCTCCCTGGCGAACATGGGGTTCCCGGTGCACCTGGCGGAAAAGGCGGACCGCCTGGGGGGCCAGGCCCGGAACCTGGTGGTGAGTTCCCGGGGCTATCCCTACCAAAAATATCTCCGGGACCTGATCCGGGCCGTGGAAAAACACCCTCTGCTCCAGGTCGTTTACCAGGCCCAGGTGCAGGAGACCGGGGGGTTCCTGGGAAATTTCCGGACCCGGCTGGCCACCTCCGGGGGCGACCTGGAGGTGGAGCACGGAGTGACGATTTTGGCCACCGGCGGCCGGGCCTATGTCCCCACGGAGTATGGATATGGCCGACACCCGGATATTTACCTGGCCGCCGATCTGGACGCGGCCATCGCCAACGGTAATCCCCGGGTGCTGCAAGCCAGGCAGGTGGTGTTCATCCAGTGCGTGGGCTCCCGGGAACCGGAGCGGCCCTACTGCAGCCGGGTCTGCTGCACCCGCGCGGTGGAGAGCGCCCTGGCCTTGAAAGGGCTGAACCCGGAAATGGACGTCTTTATCCTCTACCGGGATATGCGCACTTCCGGCGAACAGGAGGACCTCTACCAAAAAGCCCGGGAAGAGGGCATCATGTTCATCCGCTTCGATGCGGAGAACAAACCCCGGGTGGAAATCACCCCTGAAGGCGGCCTGGAAGTCACGATCCTGGAGCCGATCCTGGGGAGAATGCTCAAGCTCCGCCCGGAGGTCATCACCCTGGCCGGCGCCATCCTGCCCAACCCGGTAAAGGACCTGGCCGAGCTCTTCAAGGTGCCCCTCAACGCGGATGGCTTTTTCCTGGAGGCCCACGCCAAGCTGCGTCCGGTGGATTTCGCCGGGGACGGCGTCTATCTGGCCGGCGTGGCCCACTATCCCAAGCCCCTGGAGGAAAGCATCGCCCAGGCCAAGGCCGCGGCGGCCCGGGCGGCCACGGTGCTGGCCCGGGAGATGGTGGAGGTGGAGCCCCTGGTCTCCCAGGTGGATCAGAATCTCTGCCTGGGCTGTGGTTTCTGTGAATTGGCCTGCCCTTTCGGGGCCATGCGCCTGGTGCAGATCCCGGGAAAAGGTTTTCGCTCCGAAAATCTGCCGGCTTACTGCAAGGGCTGCGGGGTCTGCGCCGCGGGTTGCCCGGCCCGGGCCATCGACATGTTCCACTTCCGGGACCGGCAGATTCTGGCCGCCATCCACGCGGGCGGGGCGAGATAGGTGACTCTGGAAGAGAAGTAACCGCAAGAACAAGGAAGTAAAGCAGCGCATCTTTTCGGGGCGGAGGCCCTTGAGGAGGGAGACATGGGCGACGGATATGAGCCGAAGATTCTGGCTTTTCTCTGCAGATGGTGTTCCTACGCCGCCGCGGACCTGGCCGGGGTATCCCGCTGTCAGTACCCGCCCAATCTCCGGACCCTGCTCACCCTGTGTTCCGGGCGGGTGGACCCGGTCTTTGTGCTGGAAGGTTTGAAAAGCGGCTTCGACGGCGTCTTCGTCTTCGGCTGCCACCCGGGAGACTGCCATTACTTGGACGGGAACTTATACACCGCCAAGCGGATGCAGGTGTTGCGCCATTTGCTGGAGATAGCCGGCCTGGGACCGGACCGGCTGCAGCTCCGTTGGGTCAGTTCCGCAGAAGGGCAGCTTTTCGCCCGGTATGTCACCGAACTCACCGAAGTGATCCGGGACTTGGGCCCCTTGGACCGGGAAGGGCTCCGGCTGCCCCTGGCCGCGGTGGGAAGAGCCTTGGAGACCGTGCAGCTCCGCTGGCTGATGAACATGGAACGGCAGCTCACCGAACGGGAAAACGTGTTCCACGAAAAATTGGACGTTCAGGCGTACGAGGCGGCTCTGAAGCGGTCTGCCGAGGACGAATACCAGAAGGCCCTCCTCTGGGAGGTCTTGAAGGAGGGGCCCAAGACGGTGCCCGAGATGGCGCAGCAGACGGGTTTGCCGGTCTATACCGTGTCTCTCAGGCTGAACGACCTGGAACGCTGCGGCCTGGCGGACGTCTCCGGCCACGAGGGCACCACCTTCAAGTTTAAGCTCCTGGCCGCTTAATACCCTCTCTTTTCTTAAAAAACCAGGGAGGGGTTTTACACTTTTAAAAAATTTCAGATTAAACCCCAACGATCATGGTTGCCTGGAGGTAAGAGGCCATGAAAACCCGGGAAACCGGCAAGGTTGGCGCAGTAATCGTGGTGGGCGGGGGCATTGCCGGCATGCAGGCCTCCCTGGATCTGGCGAACGCCGGGTATTTTGTCTATCTGGTGGAGCGCTCCCCGAGCATCGGCGGGGCCATGGCCCAGATCGACAAGACCTTCCCCACCAACGACTGCGCCATGTGAATTATCTCGCCCAAGCTGGTCGAGGTCGGCCGGCACATCAACATTGAGGTGGTCACCTGCACGGAGTTGGAATCCCTGGCGGGGGTGGCCGGAAATTTTCAGGCGGTCCTGAAGAATCAGCCGCGCTATATCCTGCCGGATAAATGCACCGCTTGCGGCGACTGCCAGCGGGCCTGCCCGGCCCAGGCGGTGAATGAGTTCAACCTCGGGTTGGACCGCCGCAGCGCCACCTATATCCAGTATCCCCAGGCCGTGCCCCGGGCCTATGTCATCGACCGGAGCGCCTGCCTGGGTTGCGGCCTCTGCGAGAAGGTCTGTCTGGCCGGAGCGGTGAAGTACGACGACCAGCCGCGTCTCCGGGAAGTGCAGGCGGGCGCGGTGATTCTGGCCCCGGGTTTTGAGATCTTCGATCCTTCCCACCTGTCCTCTTACAACTATGGCAAGTCACCCAATATCTTGACCAGCCTTGAGTTCGAGCGGATTCTGAGCCCCTCCGGGCCCTACAAGGGCCATGTCATGCGCCCCCTGGACCGGCGGGAACCCCGGAAGATCGCCTGGCTCCATTGCGTGGGCATGCGCAGCGACCGGGAAGGCGCCCATCCCTACTGTTCCAATTTCTGCTGCATGGCCGCGTTAAAGCAAGCCATCATCGCCCGGGAACACATCGGCCCGGAGTTGGACATGGCCTTGTTTTACATGGACCTGCGCACCCCCCGGAAAGACTTTGAAAAGTACTGCGTCAGGATCAATAATCAGGGAGCGCGTCTGATCCGCTCCCGGGTCTATGGCGTCGAATCCCTGTCGGACTCCGGAGACCTGCGCATTCGCTATGTCAGTGAATCGGGGGAGCCCCAGGAAGAGATTTTCGATCTGGTGGTCCTGTCCGTGGGTGGGGTCACCAGCAGCGACACCATCAAGTTGGCCCGGAAGCTGGGAGTCAGATTGAGCCACAACAAGTTCATGGACACCCAGTGCTTCGCGCCGGTCACCACCTCTCAGCCCGGCATCTTTTCCTGCGGCTTTTTCAACGGCCCCAAGGACATCCCCCAGACGGTGATGGAGGGGAGCGCCGCGGCCGCGGCCGCGGCCCGGCTCCTGGCCGAGGCCCGGGGCGCCCTGGTCCGGGAGAGGGTCTTCCCGCCGGAACGGGACGTCTCCCAGGAGCCCCCCCGGGTGGGGGTCTTTGTCTGCCATTGCGGCCTTAACATCGGCGGGGTGGCGGACGTGCCGGCAGTGGTGGAATACGCCCAAACCATCCCGGACGTGGCCTATGCCCAGGCCAACCTTTTCACCTGCTCCCAGGACGCCCAGAACCTGATGGTGGAGATGATCAAAGAGCACCAGCTCAACCGGGTGGTGGTGGCGGCCTGCACCCCCACCACTCATCAGGCCACGTTCCAGGATATGCTGAGAAGCGCGGGCTTGAACAAGTACCTCTTTGAGATGGCCAACATTCGCAACCAATGCACCTGGGTGCATCAGCAGGAACCGGAGGCGGCCACCGAGAAGTGCATGGACCTGGTGCGCATGGGGGTGGCCAAGGCCCGACTGCTGGAACCCCTGGATTACATTACGGTGCCGGTGAACAAGACCGCTCTGGTGGTGGGGGGCGGGATCACCGGCATGACCGCGGCCCTGAACCTGGCGGACCGGGGCTTCGAGGTCCACCTGGCCGAACGCAAGGACCGGTTAGGGGGGAACGCCCTCAGGCTGCACACCACCTGGAGAGGGGGCCTGGTGGGACCCCGCCTGGAGGACTTGATCGGCAAAGTTAAAAACCACCCCCAGATCACCGTCCATTACAAGTCCCTGGTGGCGGAGGTGTCCGGGGTGGTGGGGAACTTCCGGACCACCCTTTCCCGGCACCAGGTGATCGACCACGGCATCGTGGTGCTGGCCGTCGGCGCCGAACCTTACCGGCCCGTGGGCCAGTATCTCTACGGCCAAAATCCCCACGTCCTCCTGTCCCTGGACCTGGACCAAGAGATGGCCGAGGAGACCCACCGGATCATGGAGGCCCAGGCCGTGGCTTTCATCCAGTGCGTGGGCTCCCGCACCGCGGAGCGGCCTTACTGCAGCAAGGTCTGCTGCACCCACTCCGTGGAGAGCGCCCTGAAGCTCAAAGAGCTCAACCCGGACCTGGAGGTGTACATCCTCTTCAGGGATATGCGCACCTACGGGGAACGGGAAATGTTCTACGAAGAAGCCCGGAACCAGGGGGTGGTCTTCATCCGCTACCGGCAAGCCGACCCTCCCCAGGTGGAGCCGGGCGGAGACGGCAAGATCAAGATCACGGTTACGGATCATATCCTGGAGCGGCCGGTGGAATTGGCCGTGGATCTTCTGACCCTGGCCACCGCCATCATCCCCCACCACAATGCGCCCCTGGCGGAACTTTATAGAATTCCTCTCAATGCCGAGGGCTTCTTCACTGAGGCCCACGCCAAAATCAAACCGGTGGAGGCCACCACGGAAGGCATCTATCTGGGCGGGTTGTCCCATTATCCCAAGCCTCTCCAGGAGTCCGTGGCCGAAGCCCTGGCCGCGGCTTCCCGGGCCGCCACCGTGTTGTCCCGGGATTTCCTGGAATTGGAGTCCACCATTTCCCGGGTCGTGGATGAGAACTGCGACGGTTGCGCCTTCTGCGTGGACGCCTGTTCGTTTCAGGCCATCACCCTGCTGGAATACATGTTTGCGGGGAAGACGAAAAAGACCGTGGAAGTGAACGAAATCCTCTGCAAGGGCTGCGGCTCCTGCATGGCCACCTGTCCCAAGCAGGGCGTTTACGTGGCGGGGTTCAGTCTGGAGCAGTTGGGGGCCCAGGTGGAGGCGGCTTTGGGTTAGACGGGGGTGAGAATGCCGGGCATCATGCCGGCAATCCCGCTCCCCCCGCCGGAAGCAGCCTTCCGGGAAATGACCAGGGTACTAGGCCCCGGCGGCTTCCTGGCGTTGGCGATCTTGACGCGCTGCCGCCCCCGGAACTCTCCCTCCTAACCTTTTCAACAGAGATCCCTTTAATAACCTGAATTCTGTGATAAAATAGCTTTTAGACCTATGTTTGCCTTCAAAAGTTTGCAGCGGCGGCTGACCGTCCTCCTGGTTGTGCCGGTAACCCTGTTGTTACTGGTTACGGGGGTGTTCGGCTACCATTTCATTCAGGGCATTTTACTCAAGGAGTGGCGGGAGATCGCCATCCTCCGGCTGGAGCGGGCCGCGCACCAGACGGATATGCGGCTCCGTGAACAGAAGCAGTGGATGGAGGCCTTTGCCCGGGCCGGACGGGACCCTGGGGGCCCAGAAATTCAGGGCTGGCTCCTGGAGCAGATCAAGTCCCAGCCCGGCGTCAGCAAGGTAAACTTGACCTGGGACCGGGCGGCAAAGACTGGGGGTGGCGGCCCCCTCCGGGAGCGGTCCGCGGGCATGTCCCCCATCAACTACTTTTATCCCCCGGATAAGAAAACCGTGGGTCTGCGGGGGGAACTCCTGGACCAGGCCGGGCGGCCCCTGGGCCGCCTGGAGGTCCTCGTCAGCTATGACTATCTGATCAAGGACATTCTGGAGGAGGGCTGGATGCAGGCCCAGATGGCCTGCCTGGTGAGCGATGCGGGGGAGTATCTGGCCCACAGCAATCCGGCCATGAAAAGCCGCCTATGCCTGGGGGAGACCCATAACCCCCTGGAACTGGCCATGCTCAAGGCCTTGAAGGAGAAGCCCTACGCCACCCTCCTGGGGCAGGGCTACACTCCGGCACACGTCATCGGCTATTACAAGCTCCATGCCGCGCCCTGGGCCATCATGCTCCACGCTCAGGGCAGCCAGATATTGGCTCCCATCCTGCGGTTCCGCTTTTACTACCTGGCCGGCGGCCTCCTCTGCCTGGCCGTCATCCTGGTGCTCATCCGCCTGAGCGTCAGGCCGGTGGTCCTGGCCATCCACGAGATCGCGGCCAGGGCCGACCTGGTGGCCCACGGCCAATACGGCGAACCCCTGCCGGTGGCCAGCCGGGACGAAATCGGCCGGTTGACCGCCAGCTTCAATGACATGGTGGCGGGCCTGAAAGAAAGGGATTTCATCAGCAACACCTTCGGGCGCTACGTGGATCAGGAAATCGCCCGGGAACTCCTCAGCCGGCCGGAGGCGATGCGCCTGGGGGGGGGAGAAGCGGGAGGTGGCCATCCTCTTCGCCGATATCCGAGGCTTCACCCCCCTGGCGGAAAGCCTGAGCCCCGAAGCCACCATCCACCTGGTAAACCGCCACTTCGGCAGGATGATCGGGGTGATCCAGGCCCATCGGGGGATCATCGTGGATTTTCTGGGAGACGCGATTCTGGCTTTTTTCGACCCCCTGGACGGCCCCCTGGGCCCGGTGGTGCACCGGGCCCTTAAATGCGCCCTGGAGATGCAGACGGGCATGGCAGCGGAGAACCTGGCCGAGCCCCGCTATCCCGAACTACATATGGGCATCGGTCTCCACGTGGGGGAAGTGGTGGTGGGCAACATCGGTTCGGAAAGCCGGGCGAAATATGGCATCATCGGCTCCCCGGTGAACCTGACCCACCGCATCCAGGGCCAGGCCCAGGCCGACGAGGTGGTGATTTCCGAGGCTCTCTACCGCCAGGCCCCGGAACCCCCGGCCGTGCTCAAAAGTTTTGAGGCCAGGCTCAAAGGCATTGCCCAGCCCACCCTCCTTTATGTCCTGGAGACGGAGGGAAGCCGGGAAAGCTGATAAAAGTGGGCAGGTCCAGGGGCAGAGAGCCGGACCGCGGCGACGCCGGACTCCGAATCCCCTAAATTTCCACGGTCTGGTGCAGGGCCGGGATCATCACCTGCCGATAACCCAAATCCTGACGCAGCCGCTCGGCCAGCGCCTGGGCCGCTTCCGGGTCGCCGTGGACCACAAAGGTCCGCTCCGGGCGCTCCTTAAAACCCTGCGCCCAACTCAAGAGACCCGGCTGATCGGCATGGCCGCTGAAGCCGTTCAGGGTCACCACCTCCGCCTCCAGTTGGTACTTCATCCCGAAGATTTTGACCTCCGGCGCCCGTTCCACCAGGCGGCGGCCCAGGGTATTGGGGGCCTGCCAGCCCACGATCAGGACCGTGTTTCGGGAATCTTCGATATTGTTTTTCAAGTGGTGCTGGATGCGCCCGGCCTCGGCCATGCCGGAGGCGCTGATGATCACCGCCGGGCCTTTGAGGCCGTGCAGCCTCTTGGACTCCTCCACCTCCCGGATGTAGCGCAACTGCTTGAAGTCGAAGACGTCGCCGTCGGCGTCCCGGCGCAGGAAGTCCCGGGTTTCGTCGTCGAAGTATTCCGGGTGGCGGCGAAAGACGTCGGTCACATTCACCGCCAAGGGGCTGTCCACAAAGATGGGGATGTTGGGGAGGTCCCCCTGGTGGTAAAGCTTGTTCAGGAGGTAGACCAGGAACTGGGTCCGCTCCACCGCAAACGAGGGAATGATGACCTTGCCACCCCGGGCCGCGGTGCGTTTGATGACCTGTTGCAGGGCCCCCGTGGACTCCTCCAGGGGCGGGTGGGTCCGGCTGCCGTAAGTGCTCTCGATGAGCAGGATGTCGGCCGCGGTAAGAATGGTGGGGTCCCTTAAAATCGGCACGTGGGGCCGGCCCAGGTCACCCGTAAAAACCAGTCGCCGCTGGGGTTCGCTTTTCCCAGGCCGGAGGTCCAGGGCGACGATGGCCGAGCCCAGCATATGCCCGGCATCATAAAAGATCAAGGTGACGCCCGGCAACAGTTCGTAAGGCCGCTCGTATTCGATCCCCTCAAAATAATTTAGCGCCGCGGCCGCGTCCTCCTGGGTGTAGATGGGCTCCACCGGCGGCTCCCCGAACTTCCGGCGCTGCCGGTTGACATACTCCACGTCTTCTTCCTGAATATGGCCGCTGTCCAGGAGCATGGCCCCGCAGAGGTCGGCGGTGGCCGTGGTGCAGACCACCGGCCCCCGGAAACCTTGCTTCACCAGGTTGGGGATATTCCCCGAGTGATCGATGTGGCCGTGGGAGAGCACCACCGCGTCAATGGCGGCCGGGGCAAAGGGGAACTCCCGGTTCCGTCGCCGGGCCTCGTCCCGCTTCCCCTGATAGAGGCCGCAGTCCAGGAGAATCCTCTTCCCGTTCACCGTGAGCAAATGCTGGGACCCGGTTACCGTCTGGGCCGCGCCGTGAAAACTGATCTCCATGCAGTTACCTCAGGCCGTGGTTGGGCCCGCATCCCTAAGAGGGGGCGGCGTCCCAGGCCACAGGCTACCAATGATTGTAATGCACCCGGGCAGGGTCAAAACGGCTCTCGTTGGACTTCCTCTCGGCCGGGTAGCCCAGGGGGATGATATTCAGAGGTATCACCTCTTCGGGAAGATTAAGGAGCTTTTGCACCGCGGGAATCCGTTCCGGATAGGGATAGATCGCGGTCCAGACCGCTCCCAGGCCCAAAGCGTTGGCCGCGATGAGGATGTTCTCCGCGGCCGCCGCCCCATCCAGTTGCCAATAGCCCTTCCCCTTAAACTTCTCCTTCGCCTGATTGCCGCAGACCACGATGGCCACCGTGGCCCTTTTCACCTGCAAGGAATTGGGGTTCAGCCGGTAGATCTGGTCCAGGATTTGGCGATCATGGACCACCACAAACTCGCTGGAGCGCTCGTTAAAGGCCGAGGGCGCGCTCATGCCCGCCTCCAGCAGCAACTTGAGCATGTCCTCGGGCACCGGGCGGGGCGTATAGTCCCGGATGCTGCGCCGGGTGAGGATGGCGGTGATGGCATCCGGGGTCCCCTGGGGGATTTTTATATTCCCGGCCGCGCCTCCGGCAGGTTTGTCCTGGGCTGGCGCCGGCTTCGTTAAAACCGGCTGAAAAACGAAGGCTGCCATTACTAAGCCCATCACCCCCAGGGACAGGCAGAATCTCTTGGGAATCTTCATGACCTTTCCTCCTTGAATCCTCTAACCACCAAAATATTATAACCGGAGAGGTTCCCATTTATCCTAAATTAACTAACTTAAAAAGGAAGGCCTAAATTTCCGGGCCGGCAACCTCGCTCCCTCTGTCCGGTTATGATAATTTTTCCAGGGGTTCCGGTTGCATCCGGGCCCAAGGAGCGGATATGCGCACGCAGATTTTGGGGAAAACCGGTTTGGAGGTTTCGGCAGTGGGCTTCGGGGCCATTCCCATCATCCGCCTGTCCTTGGACGAAGCGGTGCGGGTGCTGCGCCGGGCCCTGGAGCGGGGCGTTACCTTCTTCGATACCGCGCACCTCTACGTGGACAGCGAAGAGAAGATCGGCCAGGCCTTCGACGGCCAGCGCCACGGGCTGGTCCTGGCCACCAAGACCATGAAGCGGGATAAAAAAGGGGCCCAAGAGGACCTGGAACTGAGCCTGCGCCGGATGCGCACCGACTACCTGGACCTCTACCAGCTCCACCAGGTCTCCCAGGAAGACGATTGGCAGAAAATCACCGGGCCTGACGGCGCCCTGGAGGCGGTGGCCCGGGCTAAGGCAGCGGGCCACATCCGCCACCTGGGGGTCACTTCCCACAGCCTGGAGATGGCCGTCAAGCTGGTTCAGACCGAATTATTCAGCACTGTCCAGTTTCCCTTCAACTTTGTGGAGGAGGAGGCGGCCACTTCCCTCCACCCCCTGGCCCGGGAGCGGCAGATGGGAATCCTGGCCATGAAACCCTTCTGCGGCGGCCTGGTGGATAACGTCCGGGTGGCCTTTGCCTATCTCCGCCGCTTCCCCGACGTCATCCCCCTGGCGGGCTGGGATTCCGTGGAGCGGGTGGACGAGGTGGTGGACCTCTATGAGCAGCCCCTGGCGGCGACCCCCGCAGACGAGGCCGCCATGGCCCGCTACCGCGGGGAGTTGGGAGACCTCTTCTGCCGCCGCTGCGAGTATTGCCAGCCCTGCCCCCAGGGGGTGATGGTGACCCCGGCCATGCTTTACGGCATCGTGGCCCACCGCATGGGCCCGGCCAAGGCCGCAGCCTTCGCTGCGAAAGCCATGGAGTCGGTGAGGCTCTGTGAAGAGTGCGGGGAGTGCGCCAGCCGCTGCCCCTACCACCTCCCCATCCCGGAGACCCTCCGGAGACATTTGGACTTATACGAGCAACATCGGCGGGAGGGGGAAGACCCGGCGGCCAAGTAGATGCTGGAGGCTAATGGCGGCCCCGTCCCCCCCGGCCGCGGCCCCTCGGGGGTTCCGTGAGGATAGGTTTGCTGCCGTGATCTCCCTTTTCCTCCACTCCCTCCCTCAAGCTCCCATCCCCTCCTTCAACCTTCCTTTGGCAAAGTGGCCCTATTTTCCTTAACGCATCAGGCAGATCTTGCCGTCCTATCCTCTAAGCACTCCCTTTTAACGATTTATTATCAATAATATCAGCAAGATATAATTACATGGCCGTGGCATTTTTCTTGCTTCCCCTTTGGCCAACCCTTTCCCGGGAAAGGTATGATCCCTGTCTAAACCTAGGCCTAACTTGGCGGCGGAGCTATGAATCTCTTGGTGGTGGGAGGTTTTTTCCTGACTGAAGCCCTGCAGTTGCTGGGACATCGGGTGGTCAACGCGGAGGCCTTTCTGGCTCCCGGCGCGGCGGAGGTGGATTTGGAAGCCGTCCTGAAGGAGTTGCCCGCCGGGGACCGCCCGGACCTGCTCCTAGTGGTGGAGCGCCTGGGTCCCCGCCGCCTGCCCCTCAATTTGGAGAACATAAAACTCCCCCGGGCCTTCTATGCCCTGGACCCCCACCTCAATCTCTACTGGCACCAGAAATACGCCTCCGCTTTCGACCTGGTCTTCACCACTCAGCGGACCAGCATGTCCGCGTTCCGGGGGGAGCGGCGCCCGGTGCATTGGCTCCCCTGGGCCGTGAATTTGGGGGTTATCTTCGATCATTGCCTCCCCCGGCCTTATGAGATCGCCTTTGTGGGGCGGCTGGATGCCCGGCAGCGCCGCAAGCGCCACCTCATCCTGGAGGCCCTGAAAAGCCGTTTTCCCGTGCGTATCTGGGGGGACCGCCCGGAAAATGAAGTCAACCAGCAGGAACTGGGGCGCATTTACAGCCAGGCCCGCCTGGTGGTCAACGAATCCATCCAGGGGGAGGTTAACTTAAGGGTGTTCGAGGCCCTGGCCGGAGGGGCCCTCCTTCTCACCGAGGACGTGGGTCCCAACCTCCTGGGTCTGTTCACCCCCGGGGAGCATTTGATCACCTATGAGCCCCAGGACCTCCTGGAAAAGGCCGCCTATTTTCTCACCCATGAGGCGGAGCGCCGGGCCATTGCCCAGCGGGGCCGGGAACGGGTTTACGCCGACCATAACACCCTGGCCCGGGCCCGCCAGTTCCTGGAGTGTCTGGGAGAACGGGACTGGTCCTGGCATGTCCCGGACCATCTGCAACTGGGGCAGACCCTGCTGCATCTCACCTTCCGGGGGCTTTACCCGGCCCGCCTGGGCTTCGCCCGGGCCCAATTCCACCTCCAGGAAGCCCTGCGCCTCAATCCCGCCAGCGCCCCCGCCTACCTGGCCCTGGGCCAACTGGCCCTGATGGCCCAGGATCCCGGGGGAGCCCTCACGGCTTACGATCAGGCCCTGTCTCTGGCTCCCGGAGACTTTCATCTCCACATCCTCCGGGGCCATCTGTTGCAGCATCAGGATCAGCCCGGGCCTGGGGCCGCGGCTTTTCGCCGGGGGCTGAAATACGCCCGGGAGGCCTCCTATACATTGAAGCGGGAGGTGCGCTCTCATCTCCCCGACGGGATGGGCGCGGCTCCCTTCTTCACCGGCCTGGGCCGGGTCTATGAGGCCCAGGGCCTCACCCTGGAGCCGGGTTATCCCCCGGGTTCGGACCCCCGGTTCTTTGCCTACGCAGTGGAATATTATCTCCGGGCCCTGAAGCTGGACCCCTATTACCCCCCGGCCTTGAAATCCTTGGGGCGGCTCCTAAAGCGCCATGGCTTTCCCTGCGCGGCCATCCCCCACTTTGAGGAGTGGGTGCGGCTGGAGCCGGAGAACCCCGAAGCCCGCTGGCTCCTGGGCCAGGCCCAGATCCAAGGTTATCAGCCCCGGGAAGGCCTGAAAAACCTGCTGGTGGCCAAGGTTTTGGAGCCCCAGCGGGACCTGATGGACGCGCTCAGGGGCGCGCCCCTGGCCCCGGCCACCCTGAAGACCTTGCTGCCCCAGATTACCCCGGAGGAATTATGGTCCTGCCAGGCGCTCCCCTGCTGATCGGTTTCTATACCGAAGGCCTGCCCTTTGATGGAGCCACCATCTATGAGACGGGCCTGGGGGGGAGCGAATCCGCCCTCTATTTCATGGCCCGGGAGTTTGCCCGCCGGGGCCACCGGGTCCAGGTCTTTTGCCACACCCGGCGGCCCGGCGGCTATGAGGGGGTGGCCTACCGGCACTTGCAGGAATTTCCCCAGGCCGCCCAGGCCCAGACCTTCGACGTCTTCATCGTCAGCCGCTTTCCCCAGGTCTTCGCCCATCCCTTCCAGAGCCGTCTGAAGGTGATGTGGAATCACGACAACCTGGTGGAACCGCTTACCTACCGCCGGGAAACTTTTCGGGCCGACCTCTTCTTCACCTTGAGCGCCTATCATGAGGCGGAATATCTCTCCCAGTTGCCGGAGCTGGCCCCCTTCTGCCATCGCACCAAAAACGGGGTGGACCTGGAGCTGGCCCGGCAGGCCCGCCGGGCCGCGGACAAAGATCTGACCAAGGTCGTCTATGCCTCCCGGCCGGAGAGGGGGCTGGAGATTCTGCTGCGCCACATCTGGCCCCGGCTCCTTCAGGCCCGGCCGGAGCTGCACCTGTGCCTCATGGGCTATGAGGCCCCGAATAAACCCGGCCAGGAGCACATGGCGGCATTGGTGGCCGCCGCGCCCCGGACCACGGTTCTGGGGAGCCTGGCCAAGCCGGACTATTACCGCCACCTGGCGGAGGCCGCGCTCCTCCTTTATCCCTGCTCCTTCCCGGAGATCAGTTGCATTGCCGCGCTGGAGGCCCAGGCCCTGGGCACCCCCATCATCACCAGCCGGGACTTCGCGCTCCCGGAAACGGTGGGGGTTCCACGGTATCTTATTTCCGGGCGTCCGGCCTTTCCCGCGTATCAGGAGGCCTTTGTTGAACGGGCCCTCCTCTACCTGAACGATCCCCACCGCTACCGGCAAGATACCGCCGCGGCCAGAAAGTGGGTGGAGGACAATTATTCCTGGAGTCTCATTGCCAAGCAATGGCTGGAACTCTTTGCCCGGCATCTGGCCCGGGAGGAGGGGCAGTTGTCCTATTCCTTGTTTCTGGGGGGAGAAGGCGGGACCGATTATCCCGTGCCGGCGCCGCCCCCCGCGGAGGTGCGCCGCCTCACGCCGCCGGAGGCGGAGCTGGATTTGGCCGCCCTGAAACCCCGCCTGGAGGAGGAAGCCCGGGGAGAATGGCTCCTGCTGTTGGAGGACCCCGGACTTTCCGGGTCCTTACCTCCTCTCCAGCCCCTGCTGGACGCCAGCAGTGTGGACTGGTTCGGCTTTCGCCGCGCACTCCAGCCCCCAGGCACTTGGGCCGGGGTGCTCTTCCGCCGGCATTCCCCCTTGCATCCGGACAACGGCCTGGAGGTGATGATTCCTTAAGTACCTAAATAAATTTAGATAACGTATTAATTAAAGGAACGGAAAAAGAAATTTTCTTCCCCCTCACCCTAACCCTCTCCCCCATTGGGGGAGAGGGGATAAGAAAGGAACTTCTTTAGCGTTCCAGCTAACTAACAAGGGGAACTGATAACCATAATGCTCCTTCAATAACCAGAGGGAAATTCAATTTTAACCCCCTCTCCCCCCGGCGGGGGGAGAGGGCTGGGGTGAGGGGGGCGGCGGCAAACGCCACCATATCTATGAAAATAAGAAGTAAGTTATGCAGACCCTAAGCCTGTGCATGATCGTCAAAGACGAAGTCGGGAACCTGCCCCGGAGCCTGGCTCCCCTGATGCCCTACGTGGATGAGGCGGTGGTGGTGGATACCGGCTCCACCGACGGCACCCCGGATCTGGCCGCCCGCCTGGGGGCCAGGGTGCATCACTTAACCTGGAGCCATGATTTCGCCGCGGCCCGGAACTTCTCCCTGGAGCAGGCCGCGGGGGACTGGGTCCTGTGGCTGGACGGGGACAACCGCCTCCTGGAGGAGGACGCGGCCCTCCTCAAGTCACTGGTGCAGCGGCCCGGGGATGCCATTCTCTGGGCCACCGAGATTGTGGAACCGGATGGCGGCCGCCTCCTGCAGAAGCGCCTCTTTCCCCGCCACCCGGAGATCCGCTTCCGCTACCGGGTGCATGAGCAGCTCTGCCATCCCCCGGCCCTGGCCCAGGTCATCACCCCGGTGCGCATCTATCACTGGGGCTATGAGGACCGGGCGCTCCGCCGGTCCAAGGCCCGGCGCAACCTGACTTATCTTTTGGCCGACCTCCAGGAGCGCCCCGATGACTTCTATCTCCGGTATCATTTGACCCGGCACCATTTCTTTGCCGGGGAGTTGCAGGAGGCCTGGGGCCAGTTGCAGGAAGTGCTGGCCACCCCCGGCCTGGAGTCCCAAAACCCGGAAATCGCCCGCCATGCCCGGCTGCTGGCGGCCCTGCTCCGGGACCGCTTGAACGACCTGGCCGGGGCTCTCCGGCAATTCCGGGAGCTGGTGGACCAATGCCCCGATTACGGCCTGGCCTGGTATCATCTGGGGCTCACCTGCTTTCGCCACAATGATTTCCCCACCGCGGCCCTGGCCCTGGCCCAATTTTTGGAGTTGGGCTGCGGCCATTTTTTCCTGGACCAGCCGGAAGAAAAGCTGAACCTGACGGCCCTGCTGACCCGGGCCCAGGCCCTCCGGCGTCTGGCCCGGTACGAGGAGGCTGCGGGCGTTCTCACGGAGGCGCAACGGCTTTATCCCCAACAGCCCGGGGTCTGGCTGGAGACCGCGGCCCTGGCCCGGACCTGCCTGGATTACGGCAGCGCCCGCCGGGCCCTGCACGCCTGCCTGGCCCTGCGCCCCCAATCCCGGCGGGCCCAGGCCCTGCTTGCGGAAATGGAGGGATTAATGCCTGCTGGTGAAAATCAGCGTAATTGATTAAGAGCCTTCTCCAAGATCAGGATGCACGAAGGCCCCCTTTGCAAAGGGGGGAAATAAAGAAAGCTCCGGAAAATTCGCGTACCTATGGAATTAAAAACCGGCATGAAAATCTGGGAAACCAACCTCCAGGCCTTAAAAGATAGGGACCCGGCCGGGGACCTGCTGCCGGCGTTGCCGGCCGCGCCCCCGGTGTGGCGGCGGGTCACCCTGGTGCCTGGGGCCTATCCCACCTTGCAGGTGCCGGGGGAAAAGGGGCGGCCGGTCACTTTGCACAGCCCCCGGGAAGCCTGGAAAGAGGCCGACGCCCTGGCGGCCCAGGCCCCCTGCGCCCCTTCCCGGCCCTTGCTGGCCCTGGGGCTGGGGCTGGGCTACCACCTGCTGCGCCTCTTACCCCGCCTGGACCCGGAGCAGTATCTCATCATCGTGGAACAGGAGCCGGAAATCCTCTGGGCCGCGCTTAACACCCTGGACCTCACGCCTTTGCTCTCTCGGCCCCACACCGCGCTGGTGGTCCATCCCGACCCCCTGGCAGTCATCAGCCATTTGCAGGGACACTTGCACCTGGGTAACGGCTGCGGCGCCCCGGTCTTCTGGGGCCACCCCGCGTCGCTCCGGGCCGCAAACGGCTTCTACCAGGAAGTGATTACCGCGTTTCAAGCCCCCCAGGTTGCCCCCTCCCGGGCCCGGGGTTTGAAAAAAGAGAAATTGCGGGTCCTGGTGGTGAATCCCGATTATTTCCTGATCCCTGAGGTGTCCCGGGCCTTCCAGCAGTTGGGGCACGAACCCCGGCTCATCCTTTTCGACAAACGCCAGGAAGAGGGAGAAGAAGTTCTGCAGCGTATCCTGGAGGGAGTGGCGGATTTTTCCCCGGATCTGGTCTTCACCATCAACCACCTGGGCTTTGACCGGGAGGGCCTGTTGATAGAGGCCCTGAACCGCCTGCGGCTCCCCTCCATTTCCTGGTACGTGGACAGCCCGGCCATTATTCTCAATCTCTATGCCGGTCCCAAGAGCGACCTGTCCTATATCTTCGTCTGGGACCCCACCTATGTCCCGGAGGTCAAGTCCCAGGGGTTCTCCCAGGTCTTCACCCTGCCCCTGGCCACCGACCCGGATATCTTTTATCCACGGCCCGCCGCGGACCTGGGCCCCTGGCGCACCCGGGTGGCTTTTGTGGGCAACTCCATGATCCACCCGGTGGCCAAGAAGCGGGAGCGGCTGCCTTCTTCTCCGGAGTTCCTGGACCTGTGCCAGCAACTCCTGGACGCTTACCAGGCCCAACCCTATCGCCGCCTGGATCTGCTCCTGGCGGAGCGGGGGCTGAAAGAGCATCCTTTAATCCGGCAACTCACCACCGCCGCCTACACGGATCTGGAGGCCGGGATAATTTGGGCCGCCACCCGGGACTACCGCCTGAGCTGCGTCCAACGGCTGGCCCCCTTCAAACCCACCATCTATGGGGACAACGGCTGGAGAGAACTCTTGGGAGACTCTTTCCGGCTCCACCCGGAAGTCAATTATTACGATGACCTGCCGCTTATTTACGGGGCCACCACCATCAACTTCAACGCCACCAGCATGCAGATGAAGGCCGCGGTGAACCAGCGGGTCTTCGACGTGCCCGCGGCCGGGGGCTTCCTGCTCACGGATTTTAAAGAGCAGCTGGCCGAGGTCCTGGAACCGGGCAAAGAGTCGGTCTGTTACCACCACCCGGAGGAGATTCCGGACCTGGTCCGTTTCTACCTGGACCACCCCGAGGCCCGGCGGCAAATCATCGAGAGGGCCCGGACCCGGGTTTTGCAAGAACATACTTACCGCCATCGTCTCCAGGAGATGCTGGCGGTGCTGCGGAGGACCCTGTGAATCCGCTGCCGGCCTTGGCAAAAGACCGGGAAATTACCGGACAGGAGAGCCGGGCCCCGTTGATCTGCGCCGCTCCCCGAAATATCCTGGTGCTCCAGTTGGCCCGCCTGGGGGACCTGGTGCAGACCTGGCCTCTGCTCACCCGCCTGGGCCAGGCCTATCCCGGGGCACGCCTCACCCTGCTCACGGACCATCGTCTTTTGCCCCTCCAGGCCGCGGGGCCCCAGGTGGATGAAATCCTGGGGTTCGATTTTCTCCGGTTGGGCTCCCTGACGGAGAACGACTGGCCCGGGGCCTATCATCTGGTGGCGGATTTTCTGAAGGATTTGCAAACCAGGGAATTCGACCTGGTCTTCAACCTCAACTTTTCCCGGCTCAGCCTCCTTTTGACCCATCTCTTGGGGGCCCCGGCCAAGGGCTATCTTCCCGCGGCCGGCGGCCGGGAATTTTCCCGGGAGCCCTGGCTGGCCTGGATCTACAGCCTGGTTCACGCCCGGCGCTTCAACCGCTTCCACCTGACGGACGTCTTTCGCCATCTGGCCCCGGAGCCGGCGGTGGCCGCGGCCCAGCCGCCGCTTGTGGCTCTCCCCCAAGGAGAGCTTGCTGTCGCCCTGCAACTGGCCACCCGCCATGAACGGCGCACCTGGCCCCTGGAGCACTTTACCCGGCTGACGGAGTATCTAACGCATCGCCTTGAGGCCCGGGTCTTGTTGCTGGGGACCAAGGCCGAGCGCGCTCTGGGGGAGAAGCTCCGGGCCGCGCTGCCTCCCCCGCTCCGGGAGAGGGTGGTCAACCTCCAGGGCGAAACCGGCCTGGCGGAATTGGCGGAGCAGCTTAAACAGACGCATCTTCTGGTCAGCGGCGATACTGGCACCCTGCATCTGGCCACTTCCTTAGGCGTCCCCACGGTGGCCCTCTTCCTGGGCCCGGCCTTGTGCTTCGAGACCGGCCCCTACGGCTGGGGGCATTATGTCCTCCAGGCCGAGCCCCCCTGCCACCCCTGCCTGGAGGCCAGCTCCCCCTGTCCGGAGGAAGGTCCGGTGTGCCTGGAGATGCTCCCCCCATTGGCGGTGGCCCGGCTCATTTCCGGCCTGCTGGAGCAGGGGGCCGTTCCTCCCGGCCTCTCCCTGCCCGCGGGGTCCCGTCTCTACCGCAGCGAACTGGATGCCTTTGGGGTGCGCTACCAATACCTGGGGAAGGAACCGCCCCGTTTCCTGGACCTGGTGGGCCAGGCCTACCGCCAGGCCGGCGCCTGGCTGGCGGGGAGGACGAATGAGATTGGGGGAGGGGGCCAGGAACCGGTAGCACAGGCGTCTCGCCTGTGGACCTTAGACCCCTCCCTCCAACCCCTCCCCCCAACTCCTAACAAGGAGAGGAAAGAATTATCCTCGGAGTTTTTGGGGGGATTGGAGATGCTGTTGGCCGCGTTGGGACAGGAGATGGCAGTTCTTCCGGACATGCCCGAAGTGGCCGCGGCCTTAAAGCCCCTCCTGGCCTTCCGGGGAGAAATGGAAAAACAGGGGAATTTGGAGTTGTTTTTTAGCGTCAAAGCCGTTTTTATCGCCCAACTGGAAAGTTGGCTGCCGCAAACGAGGTGAAGATAGATGAGTCTCTGGGCAAAAAATCTTGAGGTCTTGCAGAGAGTGGCCCCGGATCTGGCCGCCACCCTGGCCGCCACCCCGGTGCCGGAGGATCACCAGGCCCTGCCCTCCCGGGCCGGCCCCCCTTACCTGCAGGTGGGCAAGCAGCGCCTGACCTCCTCCTATGATCCGGTTAAAGAAGGCCGGGACTGGGCCCTGGCCCTGGAAGGGGAAGAGTCTGAACCCCTGGTGGTCTTCGGGCTGGGGCTAGGATACCATATTCTGCCCCTGCTGGCCCAGGCAAGGCCCCTGTGGGTGGTGGAGCCCTCCGCCCCGGTGGCCCGCCTGACCCTGGAACACCAGGACCTGACGCCGCTTTTGGCCCGAAACGGGCTGCGCCTCGGGTCCGATTTCCGCGGTCTCCCCCGAAGCGCCCGCCTGGTGGAGAACACCCCCACCCGCCGGCTGCACCCCGGCCCCCACCGCCGCCTGACCCGCTTTCTGGCCGGCGAGGATGTCGAATTGGGGGCTCTCCGCATCCTGGTGGTGGGCCCTCTCTACGGCGGCTCCCACCCCATCGCCCGCTACACCGCCCGGGGCTTCCAGCAGTTGGGCCATGCCACGGAGTTCCTGGATTTCGCCCCTTTTTATGCCGGTTACCAGGCCCTGGCCCAGGTCACCAAGGACCAGCGGGCCGAACACAAATTGAAGCAAGAGCTGCTCCGCCTTTTGGGGGAGACCATTCTCGCCCGGGTGCGGGATTTCAAGCCGGACCTGGTCTTCGCCCTGGCCCAATCCCCGGTGGCCCCGCCTCTGCTCCAGACCCTGAAAGCGGAAGTCCCCCTGGTGGCCTACTGGTTCGTGGAGGACTTCCAGGTGCTCACCTACTGGCAGGACCTGGCCCCGGCAGTGGACGTCTTCTTCACCCTCCAGAAAGAGCCGTTCTTCTCCGAACTTAAACGCCGGGGCGTCAAGAATTACGCCTGCCTGCCCCTGGCCGCGGACCTGGAGGCTTATCATCCCCTGGACCTGAGCCCGGAAGAAAAACGCCGCTTCGGCGCGGCCCTGGCCTTTGTGGGCGCGGGCTACTACAACCGGCGCCAGTTCTTCCAGGGCCTCACCGACTTCGATTTCAAGATCTGGGGCTCGGAGTGGGTCCTCAACTCCCCGTTAGGCCCCTCAATCCAGAACCAGGCGGCCCGGGTCTCCGAAGAGGACTCGGTGAAGGTTTTCAATGCCACCCGCATCAATCTCAATCTCCATTCCTCCCCGTTCCATGCGGGGATTAATCCCCAGGGGGATTACCTCAACCCCCGGGTCTTTGACCTGGCCGCGTGCGGCGCGTTTCAGTTGGTAGATTGGCGCTCCCAATTGCCCGAATTCTTTACCCCCGATAAGGAACTCGCCACCTTCACCTCCCTGGCCGAGGCCCGGGAGAAGATTTCGTATTACCTGGCCCACGATCAGGAGCGGCGGCATATTGCCCAAACCGCCCGG
>Ga0299912_10000236_pt1 | contig 55345 bp, 43 predicted proteins | sample RVTome_2_FD_207667 | JGI IMG/M metagenome (GOLD analysis project Ga0299912, IMG submission 207667) | Soil microbial communities from uranium-contaminated site in the Upper Colorado River Basin, Wyoming, United States - RVT95D214 (version 2) ... | reverse complement strand
TAGAGCTTTGCCAAGTTTTTCATCACGAGGTGTGGTAATGTCCGGGTCATTATCTAAAACCACATAGGGAACTTTATGGCCTTTGATTGTAATATATTCGGGATCATTGCCTTTGAATTCCGGCCAGTCGACATCTTTGTACAACCGTTCCAGTTTGCTATCCGGCAGACCGTGTTCGAGGATGGAGTCCGGTTTTTCGGGATTGAATCTTTTTCGGTTTTTGCGTAACGATTCCTCCCAGGGAACATCGATATAAAAAATCGCCGCTTTATCCAAAATCTCATCCGCCAGATGCGGGTAAGCCTCCCTGTAGCCGCCATGTTCCGCGCCGCGGGAAAATTCGATAAAGGTAGTAAATTTGGCGTGATAGTTCTTGATATCGCGAAGCCGTTTACTGTATTCAAGCGAGATGCGTTCGATTAACAGATGCCATTGGTAATCATAAAGAAAATACGATTCGTCAGTCGTATTGATTCTGGGCTTGCGCATTATTTTTTCCAGAATAGCGTCATCCTCATACCAGGTCCAGAGCATCGGGAAATCATCGATCTCATCGAATTTGCCGATATGGAATCTTTTTATGCGTTCGGCAATCGGCACTTTTTTCAGGTAGTCGATCACCTCGGATTTGCCAGAGGCGGGTCGGCCATTTAAAATGATTATATCAAAGGTGTTTTTTCTCATGCCAAACTCCAGATTTTAGCAAATTATTGTCAATTCGATCCCGCATTTCCTAATTATACATTTAAAACGCGATCCGTATTTTTTCGTGTGTAAAATATACGCAATCTGCTCGAATTGTCAAGGGTAATCGGGTTGGTAGGGGCGGCCTTCACAAATTCAAACGGCGGCAGCTTGCTGACCCCGGTTCACTGCCGATGACGCCGCCAATAGCGATATGCCAGGAAACCGATCCCGGCCGCGAATAGTATTATCACGACCACATCGGCAATTTCGCCATAGTGACGGACTTCCACCCAATGCTCTTTAAGATAGTAGCCGACAACGGCCAGAAAAGCATTCCATAGCCCTGCACCAACAACAGTATAAATCGAGAATTTGATTATATTCATCCTTCCCCCGCCCGCGGGCAGGGAGATAAGATGTCTGATAACCGGTATGAATCGGCTGATAAAAACGGTTAGACTGCCGTATTTGGTAAAAAACTTTTCGGTTATCTCCAGATGATGCTGATCTAATAGCAGGTATTTACCAAAACGATTGATTATTGGCCGCCCGCCGTAAGCGCCGATATAGTACGATATAAGCGAGCCAACGATACTTCCCAGCGTGCTGAAAAAAATCACGCCTGTAAACGTGAACTGCTTTTCGAATATCAAAAATCCGGCAAACGGCATAACCGCCTCACTGGGAACCGGCGCGATCATGCTTTCCAAAGCCATCAGGATCGCGATCCCCCAATAGCCGACTGATGATATGAATCCGGTGATATACTCAATCAGAAACTCGGTAAGTCCCATTGCTATCCTTTTTTAAAAACCATATTTCGGCAACCGGCAAATACCAGAATCAGCCGGTTTAGCGCTAATTAAAGATTTATATATACAAGATGAAGATATGATTTCAAAATAAAATAGTCGGCGAGCGGGCGGGTGAGCTATGCTAAATACCAGCTTTTCTTAGCGGCAAGAAAGCTAAGATTATATTCTGATTGATCGACACGCCGTCTTTCGTTTCGATTACAAGTCCCATCTTTTTCAATTCATTGATATCTCTAAGCAATGTTCGCGCCGATTTTTGATAATAGGCTAAACTCATTTCACTGCTTAACACGGAGATTTTACTTTTGTGAACCGGCTTTTTTTGCATCGATAATTCAAGCGCCAGATCCCGTAATCTTCGCCAATTGCGGCACTCTTTTTCCCTGAATCTCTCATGGATATAACTTCTTAAAGCCACGTTGATTTGCTGTTTTTTAATCAGGGATAATTGTTCATCCAGGCCGTCTAAGAAGCCCTGAACTGCATAGCCAATAAAATTCAGTAAGCCATGCTGAACTTTGCCAGCTTTTTCAAGCTGAATATAGTATTGCGTTCTGGTGGCGTTATAATGGCCGCTTAATAAATGCGCTGATGACAGCGGAACACCCGATTGCGCCAAAATCTTATATTCCAAAAGCCGGGCGGTACGGCCATTGCCATCGCCGAAAGGATGTATCCAGGCTGAATAAATATGCGTGGTAATAGCTTTGATTATAGCTAATATTGTTTTGTTATAACCTTCTTTGATAAAATAGTCGCCGTTAAGCCAATTACATAGCCTATCAACCAAGAATGGAACTTCGTCAGGGTTAGGGGCCAAATATTTGCCGACAACTACTCGATGCTTTCGAAACTTGCCGGGGATGATGCCTTCACCTACTGGAATTTTAGCCAGCGCCATAGCGTTGTACGCGCAGATTATTTCCGGGGTTATCGCAATCTCCATATTATTGGCAATATGGTCGGCGATTTGGTTATAGGCCATTTCGATATTTCTGACTTCCTGCTCCAAGTATGCTTTTGATGGCGGCATTTTTAGTTTCTTTTCCAATATCTGTTTGACTTCATCCTCACTTAGCGTATTGCCCTCAATAGCGGTAGTGGCCTGGATGCCTTTGGCCAAGTATAGGACCTGTAATTCTTTACTGGTGGCGGGGCGAAGCGGCACGCCGGATATCAAATCGCACTTGGCCGCGCATTCGCCGAGTTGAGTCCAAACCAAAGGCGGCAGGCTTCTAAGATCGAGGGCAAAAGTCAGCCAAGGATGTGACGTTTGATATGTCAGTTCATCTGTCATCTATATTGTCACTTCAAATATTCTATTATCTATTTATACATAATCAGTTATATTTTATATCGACATCTATATGATAATTTATTAGGGTTATTTTGTCAAGAGTTTTGTCAAAATAAATGTCAACAATTTTGCCTGTGTGGTGGATATCTTTGCCTACATTAGCCGGCTGCAGGCGATGAAATGTCGGGTTTCACCCTTCGCTATCGCTCGGAAGGAACGCTGACCTACGGAGGCAACGGCCAATGGCTTAAAAGCGTCAGGATATCGCAAAGCTTCCATCCTGACACATATGAAAGTAGGACAAGCATTCCTGCTTGTCCGGTCAAACAGGAATGTTTGACCTACCCGCTACTCGTCTTCGGTGTTTTCGGCTTCCGTCTCTTCGATATCTTCCGTCTCTTCGGCTTCCTCAACTATCTCGTCAAGCTCCGGCTCGCCGGTGTCGAGATCATCGGCGGTACCGCTATCATCACCGTTACCATTGCCGTTGGTGATGCCGTTGCCGGTGTCTTCTTCTTTGGCGATACGGGCGACATCGATAAGCTTGTCGTTGGGGTCTAATCCCATCAGGCGCACACCCTGCGTGTTGCGGCCAATCGATCTGACCTGAGTCATCGCGATACGGTTGACAATGCCTTTCTGGGTAATCAGAAGCAATTCGTCATCATCGACAACCTCTTTAACCGCCACTACCAGGCCGTTGCGCTGGGAGGCTTTGATATTGATAATGCCCTTGCCGCCGCGATTGGTCACCCGGTAGTCGGCAATGGAGGAGCGTTTGCCATAGCCGTTTTCAGTTACGGTCAGCAGCGTACCCTCGCGCTTGATCACAACCATGCCGATCAGGAAGTCGCCTTCGGCCAGGTTGATGCCTTTCACGCCATAGGCGTTACGTCCCATCGCCCGGACTTTCGTTTCGGGGAATCTGATCGCCTGGCCGTTGCGCGTGGCCAGCACGATATCGCAGCTGCCATCGGTTAAGCCGACTTCGACAACCGTATCTTCTTTAGGTATGTTCATGGCTATAATGCCGTCCTTGCGGGGATTGGAGAAAGCCTTCAAGTCAGTTTTCTTGATCTGGCCCTGTTCGGTGGCCATCACCACGAACGCGCTGTCGCTAAATTCGCGCACCGGCACGAAAGCGGTGATCTTGTCATCCTTGTCGATTTCGATCAAGTTGACTATCGGTTTGCCTTTAGCCAAGCGGCCGCCTTGCGGGACCTCGTGCACTTTCAGCCAGTGGCATTTGCCGCGTTCGGTGAAAAATAGTATATATTGATGAGTCGAAGCGACGAACATATGTTCGACGAAATCTTCTTCCTTCGTCTCCATGCCGATTTTACCGCGGGTGCCGCGCGCTTGTTTTTTATAGGATGATATCGATATCCGCTTGATATAACTTGAGTGCGAAATCGTCACGATCATATCTTCTTCGGCGATCAGGTCTTCAATCGAAAAATCCTCGGTGATATCTTCCTCAATAATCACGGTGCGGCGGTCATCGCCGTATTTCTCTTTGATTTCCTCCAGCTCGGTTTTGATAATGAACATGCGCTGGGCTTTGCTTTCGAGTATGCCTTTGAGCTTGGCGATTAGCTTGATTACGGCGGTGTATTCATCCTCGATTTTCTGCCGTTCCAGGCCGGTCAGCCGCTGCAGACGCATATCCAGAATCGCCTGCGCCTGGATTTCGGAGAGCTTGAATGTCTTCATCAAGCCCACTTTGGCATCCGCCGGCGATTTGGATTTTTTGATCAATTCAATTACGGCATCGATATTATCCAAAGCGATCTTGTAACCCTCGAGAATATGAGCGCGCTTTTCGGCCTCATCCAGTTCGAATTTGGTTCGCCGGATAACTACCTCATGCCGGTGATCGATGAAGTTTTGTAGGATTTCTTTTAAGTTGAGGACTTTCGGCTCGCCGTTGACTAAAGCCAGCATGTTCATACCGAATGAGGTTTGCATCTGGGTCATCTTGAACAGCTGATTGAGTACGACCTCGGTGATGGCGTCGCGTTTCAGTTCGATCACGATACGCATGCCGTCGCGGTCGGATTCATCCCGCAAATCGGAAATACCGACGATTTTCTTGTCGCGCACCAGTTCGGCGATTCGTTCCAGTAAATTCGATTTATTGATCTGGTAGGGAATTTCCGAGACAATGATATTTTCTTTACCGCTTTTGGATGTTTCGACATTGGCCTTGGCCCGGATCAGGAATCTTCCCTGCCCAGTCAAGTAGCCTTTACGCATGCCGTCCAGACCGAAAATTATGCCTCCGGTCGGCAGATCAGGCCCTTTGATATATTGCAGAAGATCATCAATCGTCGCTTCAGGCTCATCGATAAGATGAACCAGCGCGTCAACCGATTCTCTCAAATTATGCGTGGGAATATTAGTGGCCATACCGACCGCGATACCGGTGGCGCCGTTACAGATCAAGTTGGGGAATTTGCCGGGCAATACTTTCGGTTCCTTACGGGTATCATCGTAGTTGGGCATGAAATCGACGGTGTTCTTTTCGATATCCGCCATCATTTCGACGGCCAATGCAGTCATCCTGGCCTCAGTGTATCTCATCGCCGCCGGGGAGTCGCCATCGATTGAGCCGAAGTTGCCCTGGCCATCGACAAGCGTATAGCGCATGTTGAAATCCTGAGCCATCCTGACCAAAGTGGGATAAACGACTTGTTCGCCGTGAGGATGGTAATTACCGGAAGTATCGCCGGCGATTTTGGCGCATTTACGATGAGGTCGTCCGGGCGTGAGATTGAGATCGTTCATGGCCACCAGGATTCGGCGGTTGGATGGTTTCATGCCATCGCGAACATCCGGCAAGGCGCGATTGGTTATGACCGACATCGAATAATCGATATAGGAGTTTTTCATTTCCTCTTCGATAAAGACCGACAATATTTTTTCAGAGCCTAATGGCATTTTATCTATCTCCTTTTAATTAATTATCAGATGCAGAGGAATGTAATCGGCTTTTCGAGACATAGCAAAGCGCGCCGCCACCGATTCGACATCTTTTTTTCTCTCTCAAACATAGCTTGGAATTATAGCGCAAACTACAAGATTTATCAAGCAAAATATTCGCTTGCCCGCAAATGTAACTCATTAATGTACAGAGGATTGAAATAGCTGGAGCGGTTTTATCACAATTGGATTGCAATATTTGCCAAAAAAGTCATCAATGAGAAAATAGCGGGGCAAGGATAGCTTTTATGACAGTATAATATTGATTTATTTATGGATATACTGTGATTTTACAATATAATTAAACTTTATGGTCTATTTGGGGCTGAGGGGCTAGGATTTTTATATAATCGGATTAAATGAGCATAAATAAAGCGTCTAATTAAAAGATAAGGCAAAGCCCGACAAAGTTTTTTTATAAATTTATTCCTGTCGTCCATTATCACATTTTGAAACTTCATTTTCCGGCAAAAGTGACGATTACAATATTCAGGATAAGTAAAACCTTAACATTAAGTTGGATGTGTAGCTTATGCTGGCAATTGTTGGCTTTATTATTGTAGCCGTTTCCGTTATCGGCGGTTTTATCATGGAAGGGGGGCAGATGTTGGTCCTTTTCCAGCCGGCTGAATTTTTAATTATCGGCGGCGCCGCTTTAGGCTCTATTTTGGTTGCCTCCCCGGTAAAAATCGTCAAGACGATGATTGCCCAGATTATGGGAATACTTGGTTCTCCGCCCTCAAAAGATGATTACACCCGAATCCTGGTCATGTTGTATGAGATATTTCAGGCGGCGCGTAAAGACGGCCTGGTAGCTATGGAAGCGCATGTTGAAAAACCGGAAGAAAGTAATATTCTCACCAAATACCCCGAGTTTTTGGCGAACCACCATTTGCTGAATTTCTTTGTCGATACCATGCGTCTGATTCTCTCCGGCGGCGTGCCTGCCCATGATCTGGAAGCCCTGATCGATACCGATTTGGATTCTCATCATGAGGAAACGGAAAAGGCGCCGACGGCTCTAAACAAGGTTGCCGATGCCTTGCCGGGACTAGGAATTGTAGCGGCGGTTCTGGGCGTGGTCATTACCATGGGCGCTATTGGCGGGCCTCCCGAGGTAATCGGCCATAAAGTCGGGGCGGCTCTGGTCGGAACTTTTTTGGGAGTACTTTTATCGTATGGATTTGTCGGGCCGTTGGCCTCTAACATGCAGCATATGAACACTGAAAAATCCCAGGCTTACATGGTTATCAAGCAGGCGTTACTGGGATTCCATAAAGGGATGGCTCCTTCAATTGCCGTTGAATTTGCCCGCCGCTCTATATCATCCGACTGCCGGCCCGGTTTCGTTGAATTAGAGGATGCCTGCAAGGCGACTCGCGAAAAAGGCTAATAGCACAGGCATGCGATAATGGCTGAATCCGAAGAACAACAACCGATTATAGTAATCAAGAAAAGCGGCGGCCACGGCGGTCATCATGGCGGCGCCTGGAAAGTTGCCTATGCTGATTTTGTGACGGCGATGATGGCGTTTTTTCTGGTCATGTGGTTGGTCAGCCAAAGCGATGAAGTCAAGCAAAATGTGCAGGGGTATTTTAACGATCCCGGCGGCTGGGGAAAAAAGGGCAGCGATTCCATACTCAAGGGAGGCGCCTCGATTTTAAAAGAACAACCGACGCTTAACCAACCAAAATCAATGGGCGAACAACAGGCCCGGGAAGTGCTCAAACAAGCCGGCGATAAAATCAGCGACGCCCTGACCGGCATGCCGGATTTTGAAGCGATCAAGGATCATATCGATATTGAATTAACCGAAGATGGACTTCGAATCGAGCTTATCGAAGCCACATCATCGGAGGGTGATTCATCGTTCTTTTTTAATTCAGGCAGCGCCGTTTTATCGGAAAGAGGCAGTAAGATTCTATCTTCAATCACGAAGGAAATCATTAGATTGCCCAATGAAATAGTTATTGAAGGGCACACCGACAGCAAACAATTCGTTTATAAAGACAAGTATTCGAACTGGGAGCTTTCCGCCGATAGGGCCAATAGCGCCAGAAAACTGATGGAAGCCAGTGGGTTGCAGGAAGGGCGGATAGCCGAAATCAGAGGTTTTGCCGCCAAACACCCGAAAATTACCAATAACCCGCAAGATGCCAGAAATCGACGCATTTCAATCGTCGTCCAAAATGACGCGTCCGGCCAATATATTGAAAATATGGAAATGCATGAGATTATTGATGGCAAGGTAGTCAAGGAAGTAAATTAGGTATTAACCGCGCTCTTTTATTTTCTCGCGAAACACACCATAAAGCATTTTGAAATTCCATATAAGATTATTATATTTTTATGATTAAGGCGTATATTATTAAAGCGCTTGTAACCGGATTAAGGCGTATTATTCCGGCCTAATCTTTTTGACCGCATGGAGAATGAATTTCAGAAATTAATGGCCAAGATGAAGTACAGAAATCTGCAGGCAATAATATTAGTTTCTATGGCGTTATTTACTAATAGCCATAGTACCGAAATCGAATGGTTTAAAACTTATGGCGGATTATATCTGGATGAGGCCATATCTATCCAGGTAACAGCAGATGGCGGTTTTCTGGCCGTCGGCTATACGTACAATTCATCCACCAGCGGCAGCGATATTTATCTGATTAAAACAAATTCCGCCGGTGAACTGAACTGGCATAAAGCCTACGGCAGTATGGGCGATGATTGGGCTAATTGCATTCAGTCAACAGCGGATGGCGGCTATATTATTGCCGGCGGCTGCGATGAACCCGAGGCCGAAGAAAATGATGTCTGCCTAATCAAGATAGATGCCACAGGGCAAAAGATCTGGCAAAGAACCTATGGCGGCCCCGGTTCGGAAGAAGCCAATAGCGTGATTCAAACCAGCGATGGCGGCTATCTCCTGATTGGCTGGACTGATTCATTCGGGGCCGGCTATGATGATATCTATCTGCTCAGAGTTAATTCGACAGGCGATAGCTTATGGGCTAAAACTTTCGGCAGTATCTTTTACGATAAAGGATTTTCTGCCGTCGAAACCTCTGATGGGGGTTTCCTGATTGTCAGTGGTTTGGGCTATTTCGGCTATTATCCTATCGACACTTATTTAATCAGAATGGATGAAAACGGTGACACGCTCTGGACGAGCTCGGTTGGCGGCTCTTATTCAGATGCCTGCTGTTCGATTATCGAATCGAATGATAGCGGCTACCTTCTGGCCGGCTGGACCATGTCGTTTGGCGCGGGCCAACATGACGTATTTGTGATTAAAATCGATACGCTTGGGCAGATGTTATGGCATAAAGCTTATGGCGGGGCTAATTCCGATGTTGGCCGATCAATAAATCCAACTTCCGACGGCGGTTCCATAGTCACCGGCTACACGCAGTCTTTTGGAGCCGGCGGCTATGATCTCTATATAATTAGAAATGATTATAAGGGCGATTCTCTCTGGACAGAAACTTTTGGCGGCGCGAATAGTGATTATGGCTGGTCGGCTATTCAAAGCGCGGATGGCGGTTTTGTGGCCGCCGGTTGGACCAATTCTTTCGGCGAAGGCAGCAGAGATATTTTACTGGTTAAATTCCAAAGCGATTTGACCGGAGTTGATGACAAGTCTTACAAATCACTACCTGATGATATCGCTTTAAAGCAGAATTATCCCAACCCATTCAATTCCTTCACGGTTATACCCTATTTTATCAATAGCCGTCAGCATGTGACGATGAAAATATACGATTTGCTGGGCAGAGAGATCGGTACGCCGGTGAACGATGTGCAAGAGCCGGGATTTTATGAGGTCGCTTTTGACGCGTCCGCATTGGCCAGTGGTGTTTATCTGTATAGTCTCCAATCCGGCAGTCAAACCGAAATTCAAAAAATGATATTGTTGAAATAAGAATGATCATCTAATATTTTTGACGTAGAGAATTTGGAATTAAAAAATTGGAGATATTTTATATGCCAAACGATATCATTAACCAACTTCTAGCCTCCGATGAATTATCAGTGCGGTTTAAAATTTTTACCAATGTGATGAATGAGAGTGTTAATTCGGCTAAAATCAGAAAACTACAGAAGCAAATAAAAAAATCATCTCGGGTATCAACCTTACTTTCCGAAAGAGGCATTGACGGAAAGATCCCATATCACCCTTATCAGAAATGGCGCGGCGCTCACTGGATACTGGCCTGCCTGTCCGATCTTGGCTATCCGGCTGGAGATAAAACGTTAATTCCTATGCGAGAGCAGGTATATGACTGGCTATTTTCGGAAAACCATGAAAAGCATATAAAAACTATTGAGGGTTTGGTCAGGCGATGCGCCTCGCAAGAAAGCTACGCGCTTTTTTATCTTCTAAAGTTAGGCCTGGCCGATAACAGAACTCACGAACTGGCGCGCAGACTCATAAAATGGCAATGGCCCGACGGCGGCTGGAACTGCGACAAACGGCCGGAGGCGCGGAAATCATCATTTGTCGAAAGTCTGATTCCCTTTCGGGCATTATCTTTGCACGCGAAAATCACGGGCGACAAGGAATCGAAACAAGCGGCCAGGCGGGCGGTTGAATTATTTCTTAAACGCGAATTATATAAAAAGTTGGCTGATGGCAGCGTGATAAAAGACAGTTTTATTAAACTTCATTACCCCTGTTACTATGAATACGATATCCTCTTCGCGCTTAAAGTGATGGCTGAAACCGGCTATATCGGCAAAAAACGATGTCGCGCAGCCTTGAGTTTGCTGGAATCGAAGCGATTACCGGATGGTGGTTTCCCGGCTGAGGCGAAACTTTATAAAGTCGCGGAAAAAAATCTGGTCAGCAGATGTTCGTTGGCGGATTGGGGCGGCACCAGCAAAAAACATTATAATGAATTCGTCACAGCCGATGCTATCTATGTGCTGCAAAAAGCCGGGCGGCTGAAACAAGCCTATTTTAAATAAATATCCGGTAGTATCACGAGGGGGTATTTTAGCTATGGCAAGGAGTAGATTAAATAACGCGACCGCTGTTAAGCTTCAAGGCTAAAGAACCGCTGATAAACCATATTAACATATAGGTTAACAGTTTAAATAATATTAAGAAATACTGTTGCCAACTCTATGCTATTTGTTATTTATTTAAAGTAAAATTATAGAATTTTTATTAGGAGGCTATTTAAAAAAATAGCAGGCGAAATACTTCCGCGAAATAATAATTATATTATGGCGCGAGTATAAGTATACCTTTAGGTAATGATTTAAAATGCTTGACAGCGTAAAACATAGATATTAGTATCATGATGTATTAATTAACAGCGAGGTGACGGTTGAATAAATTGCCTGAATTTAAAACCATTATTTTAACTTCTTCTATTATTTGGGTATTATCAAACATGCTCTGGGCCGATGATTTTTCTGTTTGCCTGGATTGCCATGAAAATCAGGACAAAACTCTGATCGGCTCGCCTCATGAACTCAGCGTTTCGTCACAGCTGAAATCTTCGATCAAGGTTGGCTGTGGTGATTGCCATACCGGCTGGGAAGCTCATATGGCTGACCCATCAGGCGAAAATATCAATTCGGGTGATGACCTGTCGACCGACAAGCAGGCTGAATTATGCGGCAAATGCCATATGACCCCTCATCAGACAGCCATGATTACCACCGATCCTCATTCGCGGACCGAATTGACCTGCGCTTCATGTCATAGTATCCATAATAATTCGAATGACGCTTTGGTAAAAGAAGATCTCGATAATTATTGCCTCTCCTGCCACACGACAACCGCTTTCGAATTCAGACGGAGATCGGCCCATCCGCTGGAATCAGGCAATGTGCGCTGTGTCGATTGTCACGCGCTTGACGCGAACAAGGATCCGCTTTTAGTTGTCGGTTTTGATTGGACATGCCAGAATTGTCACGCGGAAAAATCCGGGCCGTTCCTTTATGAGCATCCTGTAGCCAGTAGCCATCTAGTTAATGGCGGTAGCTGTGTTGAATGTCACGAACCGCACGGCTCGTCTGTTGACAGGTTACTTAAGCAACCCGGCAACGGCACCTGCCTTTCGTGTCATGGAACTCCAGTCGGCCATCTCACCGAACATAGCGGGCTGGGAGCGAAACTTGAATGCGTTCAATGCCACAGTGAGATTCATGGCTCTTTCAATAATCGGCTTTTTCTGGATCCCGATTTGGGGACCAGGCTTTTTCCCGATTGTTATCAATCGGGCTGTCATGCTCAGGCTAATTGAGGAGGCATAGATGAGAAATACCTGGTACTTAATAGTCAGCGTCATATTTCTGTTTCTGATGACGGTCTCGGTATTCGCCCAAAATGGGAGCGGTGATTTAAAATTCGGTTACGTTTACCTCGATGAGGACGGCAATAAATCAGTAAATCAATCGTCTTTTAATCGTTACGACGGCCTCAATGTCTCGCTCGATAAATTTCGCTATCGTTTAGGCAATGGAATCCAGTTTAGGGCTGATCTAAAAAACATAAGCTTAAAAAATAGAAATCTCTCTTTTAGTGTCTTGAAGTCCGGATTGTTTGGCGCGGATTTTAGAACCAGCCAATTCAGGAGAATTTATGATTTCGAAGGCGATAAATATACCCACCGTAACCTGACATCCGGAGGACTATGGTTTTACCCGCAGAGATTCATTAAAATGTACGCCAGTGGATCGTTTAATAACATCACCGGAACAACCGAAGATTTGTTTAACACAACGTTAATTGATTTGCCGGATGAGATCGATTATAAACAGCAAAAATATACGATTGGCACGCAGTTTAATTATCAAGGCCGGATGATTCAAGCTGAATATAATACTATTAGCTACACGGATAAAAATATCGAAAGCAAAGATCAAACCCGGCAAAATATTAAGCTCAATGCCGCCCTGATAATACCTAAATTCGAATGGCTGCAATTATTCGGCGGTTATCAGCAATTCAAAACCGAATATCGCGATACTGAATTCGGGCTTAAATCGACAACCGCACGCGGCGGGGCCGGGGTTAGCTTGCCGTATAATTTCGCGGTCAAATATGATATTTTCTTTAATCGCGCCGGCTCCGATAGTGATTTTGTCGAAACAGATAATATAGCCCAAGCGGTTTATCTATCTTACCTCAAGCCCAGGCTGATAGGTATTACTGTAGGTTATCAAAATGACGTTAATGACGATTATGAAGATTCGTTCAAGAGCAACTCCTATTATTTTGCCGGTTTGTTGTATCCCAGTTCCCAAAGCGAGATAAGAGGTGAATTCGGGATCAGGGCGGAGGAAGTCGATCAGGGTTCAAGACTGGTCGGCAATGAGGACCGCAGCAAATATAAAATTTCCGGTAAATACAAGCTATCCGGCAATAGCTCTTTTGGCATTAAATATGAAGCCAGAAAAAGGAAAAATGAGCAAATCGGCAGCGAAACCGATTTTAATCGAATAGCCGTTGAATCTAATTTAGGCTCTGCTAAATTTGGCTGGCTAACGGCAGGCTATTCATATGCTGTTGGAAATTATAAAAACGACGAACAAGAATTCGAATTTGCCGATCACCAGGTTCATCTCGATATGAATTCAGCCGAGTTTAAAAAACTTGTCGGCGGGTTCGGTTTAACTTATTATCGGAGCCAACGCGACCTTGATATCGAAAGCGTCGGTTTGCGATTCATAGGCGGTTACAAATTAGCCGGCGACTACCGGATTGAGGCCATATACAATGTTTACAACTTCGATGATTTGCTGGCAATAAATCAATATTACACGGAAAATATAGTAGAATTTAACATTATTAAAAAATTCTCTCTATAAAAGAGGAGTCAAACATGAAAAAAACAGTGTTCTTGATTTCGTTAGCAGCGCTGACAGTTTTATTGGCAATTGGCGGCTGCGAACGCAAAGTTGTTGTCGAAGAAAATGATTTAGTCGATAACGCCAGTTGTTTTACCTGCCATGGCGACGACAATTTGGCTATTGTCCAGGCCGGGGGTCAATGGGAGCGATCACGGCACGCGTCGGGAGAAAACATCGATAAAAATCGCAATTACGAATCATTTTATTCATCATGTGAAAGATGCCATACAAGCGAAGGTTTCGTTGCCTATGTAACGGAAGTTCCCTATGAAGGGGACCAGTTTTCTGCCATAGGCTGTTTCACTTGCCATGCTCCACACACGAATGGCAATCTGAGCTTAAGGGTTATGGACGCTATCACTCTTGAAGACGGTTCAGCGTTTGATCGCGGCACGGCCAATCTCTGCGTAACCTGCCATCACAGCCGCAGGAACGTGAATACTTATGTCAGCGATGATGTCACTTTGGATGAACACTGGGGTCCGCACGGTAGCGTCCAGGGCGATATGCTTATCGGCGCCAACGCCTATGAATATGATTCATATACTTATTCAAATTCCGCCCATACCAATGTAGCCACCGATGGCTGCAATAATTGTCATATGACAGGTTCAATAGGTTATTATGTCGGCGGACATACCTGGAATATGGAATATGTAAGGCTCGAAGATACGGACGAGACTATATATGATAATCTGGCCGGCTGTAACGCCAGTACCTGCCATAATGGCGATATGGCCTCTTTAGACCCGACCGCGGACGCCGATTTTGATAATGATGGTTCGGTTGAGACTATTGCAAATGAAATCTATTGGTTGCTTGACAGTTTAAAAGTGCTGGTGGTCGAGGCAGGTTTCTATGATGATATTAATGGCCATCCGATCGAAGATGTCGAAATTACCGATTCCGATTCGGCCGGCGCGTTTTACAATTTCGAATTTGTCATGGCGGATAATTCTCATGGCATCCACAACACTGATTACACGGTAGATTTACTCCAGTCATCAATCGGCTATTTGGCTACCGGCGATCCAAACGGTTTTGGCGCCTTGGACGGCAATAAGCTGGATAAAATGTTTGCCTCGGCTCATTGAACAAATTAAATAGAATTTAAAGCCCTCTCAATTAGGAGGGCTTTTCGATTTCCGTCGATTATTATTTCTTTTGATTTAAAATAATTCTTCCGATCGAATTGAGGCTTGCGATTGTGAGATAAATACGTTAACATATGAACGCGATGAAGATATTAAAACTGCCAAAGCTCGCTTATAATTTTATCAGCGCCGTAGGGGCCGCTATCGCGTCGATAATATTCCTTCTGATTGTCATTCTGTTTTTAGCCCATAGTCTTATGGATATTTCCAGTCCCTACATAGGTATCTTTTTGTATATGGTATTACCGCCCGTTATGATTAGCGGTTTGCTATTAATTCCTATCGGTATGTATCGGCATTGGCGGAAAATTAAAAGCGGCGATGAAATCACCTATCCTCAATGGCCTAGCCTTGATTTGAATAAAAGAAGTCACAGAAACGCCACCATAGTTTTCATATTCGGCACAATCATCTTTGTTACCGCGAGCGGTATTGGAACCTACCAAGCATATCATTTTACCGAATCGGTAAGTTTTTGCGGGACCACCTGCCACACGGTTATGAAACCGGAGTACACGGCCTATCAAAACTCTCCTCACGCCCGAGTCAAATGCACTGATTGTCATGTTGGTTCCGGCGCGGGCTGGTATACCAAATCCAAGCTGTCCGGATTGTATCAGGTATACGCTGTCATGGCCGATGTGTACCCCAGGCCGATTCCGACGCCGATAATGAACTTGCGGCCCGCTCAAGAAACCTGTGAGCAATGTCATTGGCCGGAAAAATTTTACGGCGCCCAGCAAAAACTATATAATCACTATATGTATGATAAAAATAACACGCCCTGGCCAATTAATATGCTGCTTAAAATCGGCGGCGGCAATCCGCTTGAAAATCAGATTGCCGGTATTCACTGGCATATAAATAGAACGGTGAAAATCGAATATATCGCCCGTGATCCGAACCGCCAGGATATCCCCTGGGTAAAAATCACCGATAGGCTTTCCGGAAAGACCTCAATATATCAGAATCAGACGAAGCTGCTGACGGCAGCGGAAATCGAATCGGCGGCGCCAAGGGTTATGGATTGCATGGATTGTCATAACCGGCCAAGCCATAATTATCAATCGCCTGATTTCTTGATAGACAAGGCTATTGCCGACGGCAAAATCGATCAGACATTGCCCGATTTCAAACGTATCGCCGTTAATGCTATTTCCGAAAAATATGATTCAACGAATCAAGCTTTAAGCGCTATCGCGAATGGAATAGCCAAATTCTACGAAAATGAATATCCCGAGTTAAATAACAATAAGAAATCCCGGATCGATGACGCAATTAAGGCGGCTCAGACTGCTTTTTCTCAGAATATATTCCCCGAAATGAAAACACGTTGGTCCGAATATCCCGTAAATATAGGCCATTTCACCAATATCGGCTGTATGCGCTGCCATTCGGGAAATCACGAAAATGAAGACGGATTACAGATATCTACCGATTGCAAAACCTGCCACATGATAATCGCCCAAGGCAGTGGCGAGAGGGCTGAACTTTCCGCCGCCGAAACCGGCCTGGAATTCCAGCATCCCGAAGATATAAACGGGGCTTGGCAGGAAACGGGCTGTTATGAGTGCCATACAGGTGTTCAGCCTTAGAAACTTGCGAATTTAATAATCATCTAAAATAAAAAAGAGGGCGGCCTGGCTCCCTCATATTGTAGATAAAAGTGATGATCGTGTTCAGGCAGGTCGTAGCGAAGCGTGACCTGCCTGTCAATCTGCGTCAGGTCACACCCTTACGGGCACGACCTGACGGAACATCTTAAATTTATCAGGTTAATCCCCTATTTGGTTGCCTTAGGTGTCGGATGCGCTATTTGAGCCTGTCTTTCTTCATATTTGAACGGCTTATATGTGGGGCTGGTTTCGTTGTGACATTTCAGGCAAGTTTTTTCATCGGGTATTAATAACCCGGCTTCGATAGCTTTCGCGCGGTCTTTCATAATCGACATTTTCTTATAGTCGCTGCCCGGACCATGGCAGGCTTCACAACCAATACCTTCTGTCATGGAAAAGGTCGTGTCTTTCGAGCTATCTGCTGCTCCGAAAGCCGTAACATGACAGACCAGGCATTTCTCGCTTTTCTGCGGATCAGCGATTTCCATTTTAGCCGCGACTTTTTTGGCTTCTTCGCCGGCCAGTGTGGCATAAGCTTTCGCGTGCGCGGATGCCTCCCAAATACCAAATTGATTGCCCTGTTTCTCGGTTTTATGGCACATTTTGCATTTATCAGAACCGACATATTTAAAGTTCGCGCCCGCGGCGGTCATTGAAAATATGGCAAGCGCCAGGATTGCAATAACAATAACCGATTTCTTCATAATACCTCCCTTGGTTTCATGCTCTTTTCCTCTATTCTTTTCGCTCTCTTTATTTTCCGCTAATTCTTACCTTGTCATCATAATTGTTTAAATATAAGCTGATTCACGGCCTAAATCAAATTATAATTTTATGCAATAAATAAAAAGTGCTATATCATTTAACTATAAACAGCCCGGCCAATATCGCTCTTACGAAAAAAATATGGTCAAACGTGATAACCAGTTGCGCTTTTTATAGATCGTTTTATATTCTGTTACTTTGAGTAATGATGGAATAACAGAAGCTGTTTAAACGATCACGGGTAATTAATGGCTTTTATAACCATAATAGCTATCGCTTTCGGCCTGGCGATGGATGCTTTCGCCGTCGCTATCGCCGTGGGTTCCAGATTAAAACGATTGAGTTTCCGACCGTTGTTTCGCTTGTCATTTCATTTCGGCTTATTTCAATTTATCATGCCCATTATCGGCTGGTCAATTGGTAATCGCGTTGAACGCTTTATCAAAGCTTTTGATCATTGGGTGGCTTTTGGTCTGCTTTTTTATATCGGGGCTAAAATGATATATGAATCTATAACTAAGGACGAAAGTGAAAAACAATTAAGCGATCCAACGCGAAAGTGGTCGCTGGTGATTCTTTCACTGGCGACTAGTATCGATGCGCTCGCGGTTGGTCTATCTTTGGCTTTATTGGGGATCGAAATCTGGTCTATCAGTCTGGTTATCGGCATAGTAGCTTGCCTAATGACAGCCATCGGTATGACATTTGGCAGAAAGCTCGGTTCAAGGTTCGGCAAACGCATGGAATTCCTCGGCGGACTGATTTTAATAGGCATCGGGGTAAAAATTCTGATTGATCATCTTATGTTATCCTAATAACGATATTTAGCCTGATCTTAAATAATAATAAACATGATGCGCTTTTGGCATAGTCTAAAAACCGGCGCGGAAAGACAAGGTAATGACTACCGGAGAATATGCTAATCCAACCATTTTATTCAATAGACTACCGCAGATGGCGAAATTTAAATGTGATTTAAAAATGCGTGCATATTTCGAAGAGATGTCGCCAAAAAAATCAAACGGAGAGACTGGGATTTGAACCCAGGAGCCCTTTTAGGGGGCTACACGCTCTCCAGGCGTGCTCCTTAGGCCAGCTCGGACATCTCTCCCGCCGTAGAATAATCCTTCGATTACTAAAAGTCAATCCGCAATTTATAAAATCGCTTAAAAAGGCAGCGACAATGGCCTTGACATCAAAAAGGATTTCCAATAGTATGTTACAATGGAACAATTCAAGCGTTTGGTGGAAATAATGGCTCGCCTGCGCGGCCCGGATGGCTGTCAATGGGACATGGCCCAGGATCATAAATCATTAAAGCCATACTTGATTGAGGAGGCTTATGAGGTCCTCGATGCCATCGATTCGGATAAACCCGATAAGCTGGCCGAGGAATTGGGCGACTTGCTTTTGCAGATAGTATTCCATGCCCAGATAGCCTCTGAAACAGGCAAATTCGATATCGAACAAATATGCCGGATGATTTCCGATAAGCTGATCTTAAGGCATCCGCATATTTTCAACGAAAAAAAAGAACTGTCGAAATCACAGGTGCTGGATCAATGGGAAGCAATAAAACAGACTAACAACAAACACCATTCCGTGCTTGATGGAGTTCCTCGTACGTTGCCAGCCCTGTTGAAAGCCTATCGTATTCAGGAGAAAGTCGGGCGGCTCGGTTTTGACTGGAAACAAGCCAAAGAAGTGGTAGCCAAGATCAACGAGGAAGTGGCCGAATTCGAGAAAGCGTTCGCGCAAAACGATGAACAACAGATGCATCACGAACTGGGCGATTTGCTGTTTTCGCTGGTCAATTTAAGCCGTCACCTGGGCCTTCGCGCCGAGGAGGCGTTAGATGACACCAACAAGAAATTCATCGAGCGCTTCAAGTATATAGAACGCAAACTGATGGAAAAAGGCAAGACGCCATCCGAATCATCGCTTAAGGAAATGGACGCGCTCTGGGAAGAAGCTAAAAAAGTCCTGTAACTGATAATTATTCTAACGATTACTATCAATAATTTTAAATCATAGCACCTGCTAAAGAAGCCTGCCGTTTGTCTTGTGATGCCAGTCAAGGTATTCAAGCCCCTCGCGTGTAATCTCATAATAAGTGTGGTTGCGATGTTTTATCCATCTGTTTTTGACCATGCCTTTGCGGTACTCCATCATGACCGGTTGAACTCTTTTTAATAATCTCAGATCGCGAAGTTTCTTATGACGATTAAACACGGTCGCCGGCGGAATTTGGGTCATATTGGCGACTACGGCGGCGTAGTCGTTGCCCATCACTTGATGATGCTCCAGTATCCTGAAATCGATATCATCCAGCGCTTGATAATCGGGATCAACCGCCAAGTCCCGTTCGGTATCTTGTTTAATTATCTCGGCCCAGGTCAAAGTCACCAATCGGCTACGATCAACTTTAGCCAGGTTGATACAAGCTCGTTTATGCACCGATATAATTGGCGAATCGAATTTGAGAAAACCGACAATTTCATCTCCCGGCTGGGGATTACAACAATTGGCCGGTCGGTAGTTATCTTTTAAGGGCGGCAAATTAGTCATAGGCCTAATATACTATTTGAACAGGGATCAATCAAATCTCCTGGAGAACGGCCAGAAGCTTTCTCACCATATCTTTATAGTGGCTGCCTTGCCAGTAGATACGCCGGCAAGCCGGGCATTGTCTGAAAGTAGTTTGGCTTTTCATGATATAAGGAAATATCTTGTCGGCTATTTCATCTTTGACAACATCCCGGCAAATTTCATTGCATTCAAGGCACCTGGTGAAAAATTGCGGCGGGCAGTCGATTCTCTCATCCGTGCTTATTTTAATTTCCAATTTTAGATGTCTAATGACCGCCTTGAGTTGTTCCTCCGGTATATCGCTTTCGATAAATGCATAACGATCCGGTTCAATTCGCTTAACCAGCAGATGATCTCTAGTCAATACGATTCTGTCCTGTTTCAACATCACCGCCAGCAGCTCGGCATCACTGATATCGACTTGAAAAAAAGTGTCGTAGCCGATCATTCGCAAATACTTAGCCAGCTTGCCGAGATTGTCATCACACAGGAATTTCATAATATGAGTATAAATCAAAACCAGAATGAGTCAACAAAAAGATACAGTTACGGAACTCATCATAGAACGTCAAATAGCCATAAGTATAATAATTTATTATATTTGGATATTAAATCCCTGCAAATACTACAGTTTTTCAAACGCCTAATTTCCCTGAAGTCAGTCCCAAAATATATTTTACAGGGCTGATTGATCTGCCAATATTGAAACGATCGTGGCAGTAATAACTACTTAATATGTAACAAGTTAAGTTAATTTTAATAGAAATATTAAGTCTTATTGACAGCATTTTTACAGGTTAAATTGCATAAAAAGGCCGCATTATCGGTTGACAGGCGAGTATTTTTTACATACCATTTGGTATGATCGGTAAAATAGAAATACTTATAATCGAAGATGACCGACAGATTACCGAATCACTATCAACACTGTTTAAAAACAATAGCTTTAATCCATTCAGTGTCTACACCGGCCGCAAAGGTCTGGAACTGGCTTTAAACGATGTCTTCGATTTAATCTTCCTCGATCTATCGCTGCCTGATATAAACAGCGTCGAACTTTTGAAAAGAATCAAGGGCTTACGAGTCTCCGCGCCGGTGATCGTGATTGCTGATCGGAATGATATCAGCCTGGTCAATGAAGCGACTAAAAACGGCGCTGATTATATCGTTGAAAAACCGCTTTGCGACGATGTGGTTATGCATGTCGCGCGCAACGCTTTAAACAATTTCAATCTCAAGCAGGATTTGCAGAAATTACGCGAATCATTCGCCGAGCAGTTCAATTTTGTCGGGCGATCATCGGTTATCGAACAGTTTCGCGAGAAACTCAAACGGATCGCCATGTCGGGTTCGCGAGCGCTGTTTATCGGCGAGCATGGTTCGGGTAAGGAGCGCGCGGCCAAGTTCGTGCATTACAGCTCCAACCGTGCCACCGGACCGTTTCGCGCGGTTAACTGCGCGCTGGCATCCTCCGGTGATGCCGCCGAACGATTGCGTCTGGAGAGCAATCTTTTCGGCCACGATAAGGGCGCGTTTGTCGGCGCCGATACAGCGGTTAAGGGTCAACTCGAACTGGCCGATGGCGGCACGCTGTTTATCGATGAGGTTGGCGCCCTGCGTTTAGACCATCAGGCCAAGCTTCTGCGCGCGATTGAGACCGGCGCGGTTGTTCGGTTGGGGGCTTCCGATGAAATTAAAATCGATGTCCGCATACTGGCCGCTTCAACCGCGAACCTCGAGGCTGAGGTCAAGACCGGCCGCTTCCGCGAGGATTTGTATTTCCGGCTGAATGTGATTCCGGTGCAAACTCCGGCACTCAGATCATATCCCGAGGATATCCCGCTTCTGGGCCGCTATTGTTTGGATAACGCCGGTTTCTCCCGCAAACAAATCGATAAAGAGGCCGGTGAAATTCTGCAAGCTCACGACTGGCCGGGCAATCTTCGCCAGCTAAATGAAACTGTAATCGAGGCCGCCCGCCTGGCCGCAAACGATGTAATTAAGGCCGATACTATCAAAGCTGTCCTGGGCAGAGGCGATAGTCGGGTTGCAGGGCTATTCGATTATGGCGCAAAGGCCGACTCTGATAATTTTCCCGCCGATATACTCACCGCCGACCTGTCTTACCGGCAGCATATATTCGAATTTGAAAAACGGCTATTAGCCGATGTGCTTTCCCGTTGCGAAGGTAATATCACCAAAGCCGCCGCCATGCTCAAAACCGACCGCGGCAACCTGTCGAAGAAGATCAAGAAGTTGGGGCTGAAAGGGGAATAGGCAGCGGCGAAGTATGCAACCTGACAAGTCAGGAACCCTGTGCACCTGACGCGAAATTCGCGGATACGGCCGTCAGCCGGCCATAGCAGTCCTGTTGTTTCGATGTCTTTCCGGCTTACTTAAAGAAATCTAAGTACTTATCAATTATGCCGCCCTTAAAATGATTGGTCAATTTCGATTCATCAAGAAAATCCCGGTGTTGTCAAATCGCCGTGCCGGGCATCATCCCTGTTGTTCTGGCGTTGTCAATATCTGCCAAGCCACCTCAATCATCCATTTAAATAATCAATCGCGGCATCCAGATCATGAAATATCTTTTCGCTATGATATAAAAGCCAGGGGCTGATATCTTTGCCGTGAACAACCATGATAATCCGCTTGTTGCGTTCCCAGGCGTAGAGTATCTCCATCGACGTGCCGACGCTGGGGCGGGTGTGATTGACCAGAATCACGTCGCAAGTATCAATCTCCCGCTTGTCCGCTTCGACGATTTCCGCATAATGCTCATCGGTGCAGCCGCGGTAGTCCCGGATCATCGGATCGAAAACGTCATGCCCGGCCAGCCGGACTTTGGCCCGGTCCCGCCAGACTTTGCACTCGTCATCGCCGGTCAAAAATATCGGCCCCGCCAGGTAGATTTTCATTGGGAGGTAGTCCATTCCTCATAGTAAAAATTAATCGCCATACTTCAGAATGGAGCGAATGACATCCTGAAGCGAACCGCAACCTCAGGATGTCGCTTAGTTTCCATCCGGAGCGAATAAATATCATCGATTCAATAGCCAAGAATACTTGTCATTCCCGCGGAAGCGGGAATCCAGAACGTTTTATGCGGCCGCCGCGTCAGGAGCGCGTGGCTCCTGACTTACGGGGCTGCCGGGCAATTATATTTTCTTCTTCTCTTCTTTTAATTTTCGTTTTTCCTTGGGAGTGTGCTGGGCCTTTTTCTGGACTTCCCTTTTGCCTTTATCTTTTTTCCCTTTGTCACCCATTTTCGTTCCTCCTTACTTGAAAATGACTTGTATTTCTCAAGCTGTCCCGGTGTTGACGGGCCTCCGCGCCCGGCAACAGATCGAACAGCCATAACATCGACGCCGAAAATCAGGCACACAGCAATTGTATAATCTCAAATGAATTTTGACAAGTTGAATTTTGGATGACTTCGACTTTAGGATGGTTGGAAAGACAACTTAAAACAAGCTAAAATCTCAAAATGTTGCATGGCTTCGAGGCTGAGAAAAATAAATATCGCCACAAACGGCTGGAGCATCTTACTAATAAATAGCAGTATTTTTATTGACCGCCGAAAATAAAATTAGTATCATTTAAAGTGTTTATTAAACAAAAGGAGAAGCTTTTGTCATCAAATGTGCCTAAACATCCTCTTTGCGAAGTATTTGGTCATACATATAATGATATGTCAAAAGAAGCCAAGCGTCACAGGAAAAACAGACTTTGTCCTTTCAATAATAAGGTCCCATCATGTACAAAGGATAAGGCAAATGATCCTTTAGGAGTCTGTAGCATATATGACAGTAATAACAATAGCATTGCTATCACCTGTCCAATTAGATTTCGACAAAATTGGATAATTGTTGAAGATGCCGCCAATTTCTTTTTCCCAAAAAACACTAATTGGACTTCACTTGCTGAAATCCGATTAAATGATAAATACGGGAAATCAGCTGGAAATATTGATATAGTATTAGTTTCTTATGATGCGAATGGAATTATTACAGATTTTGGCGCTTTGGAAGTGCAGGCGGTATATATATCGGGCAATATTAGAAGACCATTTCAAGAATATTTAAAAAATCCGAATAAGTGGAAGGATATGGATTGGCAAGGCGAGATGCATTATCCGCGGCCGGATTATCTCTCGTCATCGCGAAAACGCTTGCTGCCGCAGCTTCTTTATAAAGGACAAATATTACAGACATGGAAGAAAAAAATCGCGGTTACAGTGCACACCGGTTTTTATAACACGTTACCCAAACTGCCGGAAGTACCATCGGAGGACGCTGATATAGCCTGGCCAATTTACGACTTGGAATTAAACAACAAATCTAAAAGTTACCAACTAAAGGAATATAAAAAAGTTTACACAAAGTTTCATCCAGCTCTTAACACAATAACCAAATCCAGTGCAGGTTCGGAGAAAGAATTCTTAGAAATGCTCCAGAAAAAGTTGGATGAACAGCTGGAAATCAATCCGCCAAACGCACCAACTATTTTGCAGAATGGTGAAGAGTAACAAACGATGCAATTGAGCATGTTTAAAGAAGACCTGAAAAAGGTGGTCAATGTTTCTAAGATTCCACAAATCAGCCCTTTTCGTTTCCCCGGAGGCAAAACATGGTTAGTGCCAATAATTCGTAGATGGTTATTAAATATTAAAGAGAAACCTTCAGTATTTATTGAGCCTTTCGCGGGTGGTGGTATAGTTAGTCTTACAGTTGCTTCAGAAAACCTTTCCGAGAAAGTTATTATGGTAGAATTGGATGACGAAATTGCCGCAGTTTGGAAAACAATATTAGGAAATAATTATAAATGGCTAAGTGAAAGAATAATATCTTTTAATTTGACGTTTGAAACCGCTAAAGAAATATTAAATCAAGAACCTAAAAGTCTACGAGATAAAGCATTTCAGACAATCCTGAAAAATCGGATTTTTCACGGCGGGATATTAGCCAAGGGCTCAGGAATGTTAAAAAAAGGCGAAAATGGTAAAGGTATCCATTCGCGATGGTATCCAGAAACGCTCAGAAAAAGAATTAATAAAATTGCATTATTAAAAAACAAAATTTCTTTTATTGAGGGTGATGGTCTTGCCATAATGGAAAAGTACAACAATTTAAATAATTGCGTATTTTTCTTAGATCCACCTTATACTGCTGGCGGCAAACGTGCTGGGAGTCGCCTTTACAGATTTAGCAAAATTGACCATGAAAAAATTTTCCATTTGGCTAGTAAAGCGCGATATGATTGTCTATTTACTTATGACAACGCCCCAGAGGTTAAAAACTTGGCGGAAAAATATGGTTTTGATACTCGTCTTATAGCAATGCAGAACACCCATCTTTCTAAAATGCTGGAGTTGCTTATAGGCAAAGATTTATCCTGGTTGGATTGAATTCTTTCCCCCCGCAACTTCCCCCTTGCCTTTTCTCGCCATTTGTTTTATATACTCCTCTGTTTCTGTAAGTGTATATGCTTGAGGATGTTTTTGCCGGGTTCGTGTCTGGCTATGAATGATAAGGAGTTGAAGCAAAATGGGTAAAGTAATAGGAATAGATCTCGGCACCACTAATTCATGCGTAGCGGTGATGGAGGCCGGGGAGGCCAAAGTCATCCCCAATCCCGATGGCGCGCGGACTACACCATCGGTGGTGGCATTCACCAAAACCGGCGAACGGCTGGTCGGTCAAACCGCCAAACGTCAGGCGATAACCAACCCCGAAAACACGATCTTCTCGATCAAACGGTTCATGGGCCGCCGTCACGCCGAGGTGGGTTCGGAGGAGAAAATCGTGCCCTACAAGGTAGTCGCCGGGCCTAACGATATCGTGCGCGTGGTCGCTCAGGGCAAAGAATACCCGCCGCCGGAGATTTCGGCCATGATACTTCAATACCTGAAAAAGGCCGCCGAGGATTATCTGGGCGAAAAAGTCACGCAGGCAGTGATAACTGTACCTGCCTATTTCAACGATAGCCAGCGTCAGGCCACAAAGGATGCCGGCGAGATCGCCGGGCTGGAGGTGCTGCGAATTATCAACGAACCGACCGCGGCTTCGCTATCGTACGGATTGGATAAGAAGAAAGACGAGAAAATCGCGGTTTACGATTTAGGCGGCGGCACTTTCGATATATCGATACTCGAACTGGGCGAGGGCGTGTTCGAGGTGCGTTCTACCAACGGCGATACGCATCTGGGCGGCGATGATTTCGATCAGCGGATAATCGATTATCTGGCCGACGAATTCAAGAAAGACCAGGGGATCGACCTGCGTCAGGACCGGATGGCGCTGCAGCGGTTAAAAGAAGCCGCCGAGAAGGCCAAGTGCGAGCTATCCACCACGATGCAGACCAATATCAACCTGCCGTTTATCACCGCCGATCAATCCGGCCCCAAGCATCTGGATATAACGCTGACCCGGGCCAAGTTGGAACAGCTCTGCGATGACCTGATTCAGCGGACTATTGGTCCGTGTAAAAAAGCGCTGGCGGATGCCAAACTTTCGGCCAGCGATATCAACGAGGTGGTGTTGGTTGGCGGCATGATCCGCATGCCCAAGGTGCAGGAGGTCGTAAAACAGATATTCGGCCGCGAACCGCATAAAGGGGTCAATCCCGATGAGGTCGTGGCGGTAGGCGCGGCAATCCAGGCGGGCGTACTGGCCGGGGATGTCAAAGACGTACTGCTTCTGGATGTCACTCCGCTGTCGCTGGGTATCGAAACGCTGGGCGGCGTGTTCACCAAGCTGATCGAACGCAACACCACTATCCCCAGCAAGAAAACGCAAATATTCTCCACCGCCGCCGACAATCAACCGGCGGTCTCGATTCACGTGCTTCAGGGCGAACGCGAAATGGCGATTCACAACCGCACGCTAGGCCGATTCGATCTGGTCGGCATTCCGCCCGCGCCGCGAGGCATGCCGCAAATCGAGGTGACTTTCGATATCGACGCCAATGGAATACTTCACGTATTCGCCAAAGACCTGGGCACCGGCAAGGAGCAATCGATCAAGATAGAGTCATCCTCCGGCTTATCCGATGCCGAAATCGACAAGATGAAAAAAGATGCCGACATGCACGCCGAAGAAGATAAAAAGCAGAAGGAATTAATTGAGGCCAAGAATAAGGCTGATAGTACTATCTATGCCACCGAAAAATCGCTGAAAGAACACGGCGATAAGCTGACGGCTGAGGATAAGGCCAAGGTCGAACAGGCGATCACCGCCTGCCGGGATGCCTTGAAAACCGACAACGTTGAAGCGATAAACAAGGCTACCGAGGAAATGCTGACCGCCTCGCACAAACTGGCCGAGGAGATATATAAGCAGGCGACCGCCAAACAGCAGGCGGCCGGCAGCGCGGGGCCGCAAGCCGATCAGGGTCAGCCCGCCGGACCGGAACAGCCATCGTCCGACCAGAAAAAGGACAAAGGCGATGGCGCCGTCGATGCCGATTACGAAGTAGTGGATGATAAATAGCTAATATAGCCAATAGCAATAAAGCTGAGCCAGGTCACAGTGACTAATGACCTGGCTTTTTTTTTGGATTATCGCAGCCGAGCGGTGTGATTTGATCCGCCGGGCGGCGTTGGTTCCGGATTCTGTCGGAGCAAAATATTGATTCGATGGGATCAGTGGGCCATAGCGATTGCCGGAGAGCTTGAGGATAGAAGAAGTAAGTCAATAGTGATTCTGATTTTTCAACAGGCACTCAACCGCCAACGGGGATTCACTATCATAGTTTTCGTCAATAGCTCTCATCAACATATCCTTTCTTCTTAACTTATCGTAGTATATCGCTCTTGAAAGGCCAGGCTACTTTTTTGTAAATTTACCCGCCTTTTGAAATTGAATCGAATATTAACACATTGGGCAATTACATATTATCATAATTCTGCATTTACGATGTAATTGAAAATATCAAGCAAATAATCATCCTGACGATGAAATAAATGTGAAGATTATTAAAAAGTACTAAAAAGGAGGGCGAAATTAGTAAAAACCGTTCAGAATTGAAACATCAAAACCAAAATAATCTGCATCTTTGATTTTACTCGATGATCAGCCTTATTTTTAAGGAGGAAGTAATGATAAAAATATTCATAGTTGCCGCGTTGTTTATCACCCTGACGTTCATACCGGTTTTTGCCACAATTATTAACGTGCCTGGTGATGAACTGTCAATTCAGCTGGGAATCAACGCCGCCGCCGATGGCGACACAATCCTGGTTCAGCCGGGGACCTATAACGAGAACCTCTTCTGCAACACGAGAGTCGTTACCCTGGCTTCGCTGTTTCTGACTTCGCAGGATTCGGCCTATGTGTTATCGACGATTATCGATGGCAGCAATTCCGGTTCGGCGGTGATTTTCGCCAATCACAGCGATATCCCGCCACGGTTGGTAGGCTTTACAATCCGCAATGGAAATGCCGCCTATGGAGGCGGTGTCAAATGCGAAAATTCAAATGCCGTGATTGCCAACAATGTAATCACCGATAATATCGGAGTTTATGGCGGCGGTATTTACTGTATCCACGCCGCTGCGACCATGGACGGTAATATCATAATTGATAACGACGCTCCTTTCGGCGGCGGCATATGCGTGTACCAGGGCGGAGTTACATTAGAGTCCAATATTATCACGAGCAATTCGGCTTCGGATTGGGGTGGCGGCATTTTATTATACGTGGCCAATTCCTCATTGAGCAAAAACGTAATCAATGGCAACGCGGCGGCATATGGCGGCGGCATCTATTGCTTTTACTCCGATGACTTGATTACCAATAATATGATTTACGGTAATATGGCCGCTTATGGCGCCGGCCTGCATTGCGAAAGCGCCGATCCCCAGATAATCAACAACACGTTTTCGCGGAATTACTCATCAACCATAGGTGGCGGCATCTATTGCCATCTGAACTCGAACCCGGTGGTCACTAATTCGATATTCTGGGCCGACAGCGCCGGCAGTACCGGTTATGAAATATACGCTTTTGAATCAGCACCGACATTCAGCTATTGCGATATTCAGGGCGGCTGGACCGGCGAGATGAACATTAATATTGATCCGTTTTTCCGTGACGCGGATAACGACGATTTTCATTTAATCAGCACCGAATACGGCTATTCGGATAATTCGCCGTGTATTGATATCGGTCATCCTGATTTTTGGGATTGGATGATAAGCAGCCAATGGGGATTAGGGACTTATCTAAGCGATCTGGGCGCCTATGGCGGCGGTGATTCAAGTCACGTCCTGGAAGCTCCGGCGCTGGATTCCCCGCCCAATGAAGCGGTTATTAATGAGTTGGCTCCTTTGCTTATATGGTCTGATATGCCGGGCGCGGATTTGTATGAAATCAGGCTGGATAACACCCCCACCTTTGAATCACCCGACAGACAGGGATCATCGGCTGTTTCGCAATGGACTGTTAATCCGGAATTAGGTTTAGGGACCTGGTATTGGCAGGTTCGTGCGCATAATAGCGTGGGCTGGAGCGACTGGGCCGATCCCTGGGACTTCGAAGTTACCGATCTTCCATTAGCTCCGATATTAATATTTCCGCCTAACGACACAACCTTGCGGGATGAACCCGTGTTTTTAATCTGGCATCAGGTTGCGTTGGCTGATTCTTTCGGCGTGGAATTGAGCGAGGATTCATTATTTGGTAATGTCTATTCGATGGCAGTCTCCGCCGGTGATACTTCCGTAGACGTAACTGATTATATGATTTTTGCAGAGACCTGGTTTTGGCGTGTCAATTCGGGAAATGATATCGGCTGGGGCGATTGGTCGGAAATCCGAACATTCGCCTTTGGCTTAACCGGAATAGACGATAATCATAACGCCTTAACGCCTCGCGGCTATTTCATCGATCAGTCTTACCCGAATCCGTTCAATGCCTATACAACAATCAGCTACGGTTTGCCTGAGGCCGCACATGTTTCGATTGGGGTCTATGACATTTTGGGACGAAAAGTTGAAACACTGCTCGACCATTTCCAAACGGCCGGTTATTATCAGATTCGCTGGGAAGCGGCCGGCCACCCGTCGGGCGTATATTTTTATAGAATCCAGGCGGACGATTTTGGCGAAACCAAATCGATGCTGTTGCTGAAATAAGGTTAGTTTAAAAAGCTAAGTTTGAGGATTTATTGCAATTCTTAAAATCCCTAACTGACTCAAGCGGAAAATACTGAAAGCCCTCGCCAAACGAGGGCTTTTTGATTTGTTATTGAACTCACAACACCGCAATACTTCTTCATTTACAACCTGTGATTTAATTATCAAAAAACAGCTTGTAAGTAACACGCAGGTTGCGCCCGGCCTCAGGCATAATCGATTTAACCCGCGACAGGTGGTTGCGGTACTCGGTATTAAACGCGTTATCAAGACTCAGGGAAAAACTGTGCGTATATTTCGGCGATGGTATCAGGTATTGAGCGAAAGCGTTGAAAATGGCGTAACCATCAGTAGCCGTCTCGAATTCATCGACGCGATTCTGGGCGGAAGCTATCTGACTGTTTATACCGAATGATAATTTTGGGGATGCATATTTAATTTCTAACTGCGTTTTCAGCGGCGGAATCTGCGGCAGAGGATTACCGGTATTTTTGATATCGCCATGAGTGTAACTTGCCGATCCGGTAAGAGTGAATCTATCGCCAAGGTTGTACGTTAGCTGGTTTTCTATACCATACAGCCGTGCGGGCACGGCGGATGCGGCATAAATTGGCAGTACGGTTGTCCAGTTGATTTCGCCGGTGTTACGGTGAATGATGTAGTCGGACAGATCGTTATAAAAAAGGCTGCCCATCAGATATAGTTTATCCGAATCATAATAAACGAATAACTCGCTGCCGATACCACTTTCCGAATTCAATTCGGGATTGCCAACCTCATATGAATATGCAGCCAGATGCGGTCCTTCGGAAAATAGCTCCTCGAGTGTCGGGACACGAGTGGAACGGCTGATATTGCCGCCGATGTTCAGCCGGCCATTGAGTTTGTATAGAATTAGGAAAGATGCCGAGAAAGTATCGAACGAGCGCGTTCTGATGTTCCTGATTCGGGCGTCGGGTTTATTGTGATCGGGTTTCAAACGAAAATGATTGAAGCGAGCGCCGATTTCGAAATTGAATTTGCCGAGTGCGGCATACTCGATAATATAAGGCGAGATACTTTCCGATCGGGACGACGGACTAAAAATCAAACCACCCAAATCAAGATCGCGATATTCGAAAGCGATACCGAATTTACCGGAATCGAAATAACCGAAGGGGCTGTGATTAAGGTTGATGAAGCCGAGATGATTTACCATTTTAAATTCGGTTCCGAGCACGCTGTCGGCCTCGAATTCCTTGTGGCGGTAATAAGCGCGGGCCAGATGCATTTCGATATTTTTTATTTTCGCCGAATTGATATTTAGCCGACCTTTTAGATTAAGCTGTCGCTTAAACATCTCGATATCGACACCGTATGGGTGCGCGCCAATAAAGCCGCCGGGCACGCCATAATCGAGATCGAACTCGCGGTAAGACATACCGATAAATCCCCAATTTTTAATCAGGCCGGCGCCCAAACTATAATCGAGATTAGCCGAATATGAATTGTCCAGTTCACCTGCAGACGTATTCAGATCAGATGTTTTTTTCCGGTTGATTTCGCCCCGAACAAGGAACAATGAAAACGGTATTGTTATAATTGCCGAATTGAGATAGCCGCGGTTGGCGGTTTCACCGTACGCGCCGAAAGTACCCGTAATACCTGTTTGCGGATCCTGGGGAATCTCGTGACGGATGACATTTACGATTCCGCCGATAGCTGTGGAAGTATAAACAAGCACATCAGGCCCCCGAACTACCTCAATACGTTCCAACGAAAACGGCTCGATTGTTACCGCGTGATCCGGCGAAGTGGCCGACAGGTCGGTGGTTTTGTTGCCATCTTCGCTGATTAAAACCCGATCGCCGCTTAGCCCTCGAATAACAGGCCGCGCCGGCGCCGGCCCCATCGATCTCATGGCTATGCCGGTTTCGTTTTTCAAAGTCGAAGCCAGCGTCTGACTTAATTCCTGCTGTAATTCCTTGCCTTTTAGCGTATGCGATATTTCAGATAACTCCGCGAATTTCGTATGACTGTGTTGGGAGGTTACGATTACCGGAGCAATTTCGAATGGCTGAGGCGAGAGATATATAATCAAGTCGGGATTAGCTAATTGGCCAATCTCGATTCTCAACTGTGTCCGATGATATCCCAAGCGTGTCGCCGAAATCGCGTAATAACCTTTTTCGATATCGGCGATCTGGAAATATCCGCTGGAATCGGTCGATACCTTCAGGTTCAATTCGGTAATTTCAATTGTCGCTCCCGGGATCGGTTTAGCGCTATCCTCATCGAAAATAACACCGCCTATTTCAGCCGCATGCAGCGAGAAAGATGTCATTATCAAAGACAGGGAAATAGCCATCAACAGGCAATGGCAATTTCTATTTCTGCTGGCCGCTATATTTTTAAATGGTTTACTGCACATCGACGTCTATGGGCGAAAATGTCTTACCGACCGCTCCATCATGATAAATATAAACAGTAATTGTTGCTGAACCGGAGTTATGACCATACAGCTTAAAAGCCCAGGGTTCTTCCTCCGTCTGGCCGCCAATAGTCACGTTTGTGGTATCGGAGCTTTCCACTACCAGCGAATGCGGCGGTACCTCGGGCCAGAATTCGGTATCGTTAATATCGAAGAAAATCGCCTCGATATGGCCGGTGGAATCATCAGCCGAAACATTTAGCGTGCCTTCGGTATAGGAGCTGTCGGCAAGCCAGGCGGTCGCCAGTAATTCTTCCGATTCCTCATTGAATAGTTTTACACCGATAGGCGCATCATGAAGCATCGTGGAATCGATAATTACGGGAATGGGCAGAGTGGTAAAATCAGCATGTCCGATGTGCATAACATTGAAAATGACGGTACCTTTGCCGGTTTCAAGCCCTCTGACATGGAATTCAAAATGGCCATCTTCGCCCTCATGCCACCACAGCTCGGCGATTTCCGGAGTGAATGTTGCCGCGAATGTTTGTTCGCCGCCTTCGTCGGGGGTTAATGGCGGATCGATTTCCTCGCCATCGTCATTATAGAATTTGGCGTTCCAATGCGGGTTTAAACCGAGGCTGGCATGAAGCGTATCTAGATAAGCAAGCGAGTCGCCGGCTTGATAATCCGGGCCATAGTAATCCAGCACTTTTATCCCCGATTGATAAATTACGATGCCAACGGCGTCGTAATGTTCCTCTTGATTGGAAAGCTTGTCATCTCCGCAGCCGCTAATCAGCAGCGGCAGAATGAAAGCCAAACTAAAAATCAAATTTTTATTCAACATTTTATCTCCAAAAAAAATTTATAAACATATTGTAAAAAAAGCCCCAAATCAATTCTGTATCATTAATAAAAAGAAAGAAATTAGGCGGGGGGCGCTCTTTGCGCGAGAGGAGAATGATAATTATTTAGCTTAATAAGCTGACTTAGTTCATTTAGCTCGAAAGAAGTGATTCGTGTAATTATCTCAAAGTTGGGGCAATTAGCCTGCCCCGACATAAAAGCCGCCGAGAAATGATAAACCGGGCAATCGCGATGTTCATGGCCATCGAATTCGTGATTATGGGCTAAAGAGGAAAAAGTAGGGGCCGCCAGCAGGAAAAATAGTACCCAAAAAATTGGCCGCCATCCCGGTTTCTGTCTGTAATTTGATTTTTTAATTGCCATAAGTTACGCCGTCAATTCTCAATACAACTTTAACTAACTAAATACAGGCTAAAGTTGCAGTCAAGCAATAAATAACAAAATATTATTGAGATTGATAAGCCGCGGGACGAAGTTTAGCCTTGCGGAATCAGGGTGCTTTTCATAGTTTAGGGCGAGTTATAAAACAGGAGAATGGGAATGTCAGCAAACCTTGATGTTATATTCAAACCTAAAACTATCGCCGTGATCGGAGCGTCCAATAAGCCCGGGTCAATAGGTAATGTTATTGTCAATAATATTCTTAGATATGAATATAAAGGTAAGATATATCCGGTAAATCCCAAAGCCGATAAAATCGACTGGCTGAAATGCTATCCCGGCGTTTTGGATATCCCCGACGAAATCGACTTGGCGATAATCGTCGTGCCCCGCGATTTCGTTAAACCGGCGCTGGAACAATGCGGCCAGAAAGGCGTGAAAGGCGTGGTAACGATTACCGCCGGTTTTAAAGAAATCGGCGGCGAGGGAATAGAAAAAGAAAAAGAGCTGATCGAGATAATCGACAAGTACGGCATGCGCATGGTTGGTCCGAACTGTTATGGCCTGGTCAATTCGGAGCCTGATATATCGTTAAATTGCACCTTCTCCAAGCTCAATCCGCCAAAGGGCAAAGTCGCTTTTATGTCGCAATCGGGAGCGCTGGGCGAGGTCGTGATCGACTATACCAGCAAGCTCAATCTTGGTTTCTCGATGTTTGCCTCGGTTGGCAACAAAGCCGATATTTCCGATAACGATATTCTCGAATACTGGAAAGATGACCCCAATTGCGAGATAATACTATTGTACCTGGAAAATATCGAGGATTCGCGAAGGTTTGTAAGCTTAGCCAGAGAAATTACCCGTAAAAAACCGATATTCGCAGTTAAGGCCGGACGAACTACCTCCGGCGCTAAAGCTATCAGTTCGCATACCGGTGTATTGGCCGGCGGGGATGCTCCGACCGACGCGGTTTTCAAACAATGCGGCATCATACGAGCCGAATCGATTGATGAGTTGTTCGATGCCGCCATGGCATTTACTCATCAGCCCCTGCTAAAAGGCGACCGAATCGCGGTAATCACCAATGCCGGAGGGCCGGGTATATTGGCTACCGATGCCGTGGAAAGCCTCGGCCTGAAAATAGCCCGGTTCGATAGCAAGACTATTGATTATCTTAGGGCTAATTTATCGGCAGTGGCCGCGGTTACAAATCCAATCGATGTTATCGCCTCAGGCGGCCCGGATGCTTACGCAGCCGCCATAGAGGCGGTGCTATCCGATAACAACGTTGATGGTGTAATTGTTATTTTTGTGCCGCCTATATTAGTCGATTCCCGGGCCGTGCTGAGCGCTATTGCCGAAAAAATCAAAGAGCATGGCAATAATAAAACCGTACTGGCTTGCCTGATGGGATCACCTGACGGTGTTGCTGGTTCGGAATATCTAACCGGTATTAATGTGCCAACCTACCTTTTCCCCGAATCGGCTGCCGGAGCCTTGAAAGCGATGGCTGATTACAATAACTGGCTTAACAGGAAACCAGGCAAATCAGCGAAGTTCGATGTCAGGCGAGATAAAGTTGAAAAGATTGTCGAAAAATCCAGACAAGCTGGCCGTAAAGAAATTCTTGGCGATGACGCGTTTAAAATTCTCAAAGCATACGGAATAAATACGGCCAAAATTGAACATGTTACCACATCGTATGAATTAAAAATACTTCTGGAGAAAACGAAATTTCCGGTAGTGATGAAAATCGATGATCCGGCCATATCGCACAAGACCGATGTCGGCGGAGTAATCGCCAATCTTCGCAGCAAGACCGAGGTGACCGAGGCTTTCAACATGATGAAAAAGCGCTTCGGCTCCAAACCTGCCGGGTTTTCAGGCGTATTGGTGCAACAGATGATTCAAGGCGGAATCGAAACCATCTTCGGCATGAACCAGGATCCTACCTTTGGACCATTGCTTATGTTTGGTCTCGGCGGAGTGCAAGTGGAACTTCTTAAAGACGTGGCTTTCAGGATTAATCCGATAACCGATATCGACGCTAACGAGATGATAAAATCGATCAAAGGCTATCCTCTTTTGGCCGGATTCAGAGGCGCGCGCGAGGTCAATATTTCCATAATTGAGGAAACACTGCTTAGATTGTCGCAATTAGTCGCTGATTTTAAAGAATTTAAATCGATAGATATCAATCCATTTATCGTTTGCGCTGATGCCAGGAATTCCAAGGCAATCGATATCAGGATTGTACTGTAAAAAGTTTTATGGGGCATAAAGTCCGATTTTAGTGTTTGGTTTGAAAGATTTTTTTATTTTTTTGAAGATTTATTTTATAAATGAGAGTTCTATCTATTAAAATAAGGAGGCTTCGGCCATATAAAAATGCCGGAGCCAGGAATTATCCTTAAATAAAACAAGGGTTTAACCGATAATTAGGCAAGTGGATAGGCTTTAATTTTCAGGTTAAAGAAAGATAAAAATGTGCGGCATAGCCGGCTATTTTAATTTTAACGACAATAATAAATCTAATCCTGATTTAATCACTCGTATGGTTAATATGCTGAGACATCGGGGCCCGGATGAATTTGGTGTTTATTGCGATGATTATTGCGCTCTGGGCCAAGCCCGCTTGTCCATTATCGACTTAAAATCCGGCCAGCAACCGCTGACTAATGAAGATGGAACTATCTGGATTACTTTCAACGGTGAAATCTACAATTATGTCGAATTGCGCCCGGAATTGGAAAAAGCCGGACATAGATTCCGCACGAAATCGGACACGGAAGTTATCGTCCATGCCTATGAGCAATGGGGACCTGATTGTGTCCGGCGTTTCAATGGCCAATTCGCTTTCGCCATTTACGATAAAAAGAATAGATCATTATTTATGGCTAGGGACAGACTGGGGGTCAGGCCGATATTCTATACTATCCATGACAACACGTTATATTTCGCTTCGGAGATAAAGTCTATTTTTTGTAATAGCTCCATCCCGCGCCGCCTGGATTATAAGGGTCTCGATGAAATATTCACCTGGTGGACCACCTCGCCGCCGCGCACAGCATTTGAAAATATAAACGAGCTGGAACCCGGCACTTATGCTGTGATTAAAGACGGCAAGTTAAGGAAATCCGCCTATTGGAGAATGGAATTTCCGGAGGTTTATGACAACGACCGGCCGCTTGATTCCTGGGCCGAGGAATTGCACGCGCTTCTGGTAGATTCGGTCCGGTTGCGTCTTCGCGCCGATGTGCCGGTTGGCGGCTATCTGTCCGGTGGCCTTGATTCATCCACCACTGTCGCCTTAATCAAACTGTTCACTAATACAAAAATTGAAACGTTCTCGATAGCTTTTCAGGATAAAGCTTATGATGAATCCGGCTATCAGAATCAGATGGCTCAATATCTGGGCACGAACCACCATCAGATAGCCTGTACATACAAGAATATTGCCGAGAATTTCCCCAGGGTTATCTGGCACACCGAACGGCCGATACTTCGCACGGCCCCGACGCCGCTTCTAATGCTTTCCGGATTGGTCAGGGATAATAATTTCAAAGTGGTTCTCACCGGCGAGGGGTCGGATGAAATCCTCGGCGGTTATGATATATTTAAAGAAACGCTGATCCGCAAATTCTGGGCTAAAAATCCCGACTCATCATGGCGGGCCTCATTGCTGAAACGTCTCTATCCGACCTTACCGCTTTCAGGGGCAAGAGCTAAATTTTATCTTGAAACGTTCTATAAAACCGGACTGGCGGATATAGATAAATACTATTTTTCGCATATACCCCGGATCAATACCACGGTCAAATTAAAAGATTATTTCACTGCAGATATTAAAAATCAAATCGGCAATTATGATTCGCTAGAGGCTTTTGGAAGCCTTTTGCCGGAAGGTTTTTATAACTGGCATCACTTGGCCAAAGCGCAATATCTGGAGGCGAAATCCTTGCTATCCGGCTATTTGTTGTCCTCACAAGGTGATCGGGTAGCCGCTGCTAATTCGATTGAGACCAGATTCCCGTTTTTGGATCATCGCGTGGTTGAATTCGGCGCTCAAATCCCGCCGAAACATAAAATATTCGGCCTGAAAGAGAAATTCGTACTTAAAAAAGCGATGGCCAAAGAATTGCCCGTTAATATCATCAATCGCGTAAAACAGCCATATATGGCGCCGGATTCAAATTCATTTTTCCAGCCCGATTCACCATCATATATAGATGAGATGCTTTCGGATAAGGCTCTGACTAGTGCCGGCATTTTCAATCCGGTTTTTGTGGGCAAGTTGAAAGAAAAATGCACCAGGCTTTCACACGCGCATCTGTCGTTTAAGGATAATATGTCGATAATTGGAATATTATCGACTCAGATATTGGTGAATCAATATTTTGACGATTTTAAACCGGCAGCTAAACTGGATAAAGAAGCTTTTAAAATCTGGCACGATGAAACGATAAAGGCATCTGTTTAAATAAAAGCAAATACATCAATTAATCGGTTATTCGTGATAAAAAGCACAAAAAAATAATAATAACTTGAAAAATAATCAAATAATTGGTAAAGTGATGAGTAATCTTGGTAATATAGGAAACATTCAAGGAGGACTTTTGGATATTAAGGCTGATATCAGGGGATTTATCGAGAATAATTTTATGATGGGACGGGATCCGAAGGAGCTGACGGATTCCGGATCATTGCTCGAAATGAATATAATCGATTCCACCGGAGTTCTGGAGTTGGTCAGCTTCATTGAGGAAACGTTCAGTATCACTATCGAGGATGATGAATTAATCCCCGATAACCTGGACAGCATCGATCGAATCATAAATTTTATCAACCGCAAACGGCAATAGCGATAATATGCTGGTTCATCATTTCCTGGAGGAAAACGCCGAGAGATTTCCTTATAAGGATGCCGCTATACATCTGGGCGGGCGGATTAGCTATCTTGAACTTGAAGCGGCCGCCAATCGTCTGGCGAATTTCTTTACCGACTGGGGGATCAAACCCGGTGAGCGGATTGGTATTCTGCTCGAATCCTCGATAAATTACATAATTGCCTATTTCGCTATCTTGAAAGCCGGCGGCGTAGCGGTTGGTTTAAATACTCAAAGTACGCCCAGAAATTATAAAAATGTCCTGAGTGATTGCAGCGTGACGGCTTTAATTGTCAGCAAAAAAATCGCTAATATTGTAAAAATTATTCATCAGGATATACCATCGTTAAAATTGGTCGTCTGCGATGGTTCATATGACCATCTGCCCAGAGAAGTCGAGAGTGAATTCTGGCTGAACATCCAATTAAAAGGCGATCCCTCTCGCAGAGCAGTTACCAACGCATTGGAAAATTACGCTCAGATAATCTATACTTCGGGCACGACCGGTTCGCCCAAAGGCGTAACGCTGACCCACGGAAACCTTCTGGCTAACACCGAATCAGTCGTAAAGTATCTGGATTTAAAACCGGATGACAGCGTCATGGCGATCTTGCCGTTTTATTATTCATATGGCAATTCGCTCTTACTTACCCATGTCTATTGCGGCGGCAGTCTGGTAATCGATAACAGGTTTGCTTACCCTAACGTTATCCTCGAAATTATGTCACAGGAAAGAGTGACCGGTTTTTCGGGAGTGCCATCTACTTTCGCTATCTTGATGCATAAGTCGAATATCGCCAATTACCGTTTCGAACATCTTCGCTATATCACCCAGGCAGGCGGGCCGATGACTCCGGCATTGACCCAAAAAATCCTGGAGGCGATGCCTCACATAAAAATATTTATCATGTATGGGCAAACCGAGGCTTCGGCGCGGTTGTCATATCTTGAACCGGAGAAACTGCTGGAAAAAATCGGCTCTATCGGCAAAGCTATCCCCGGCGTGGAGTTAACCGTAAAAGACGAGTCGGGCCGGATCTGCAAACCCGGCGAAGTTGGCGAGATAATTGCCAGTGGCGATAATATTATGGCCGGCTATTGGAATCAGCCGGAGGCGACTAAGGAAGTCCTCAAGAAGGATGGCTTGCATACCGGCGACCTGGCCAAAATTGACGAAGACGGGTATTTCTATATTGTCAGCCGCAAATCCGACATGATAAAAAGCGGCGCGCACAGGATATCGCCCAAGGAAATCGAAGAAGTTTTCGCCGAATATCCCGGCTTGATCGAAACGGCGGTTATAGGCGTGCCGGATGAGATATTAGGCGAGGTAATTATAGCTTATGTAGTCGCCAGTGATGGCGCCGATCTCAAAGAATTGCGCAAACATCTTCGGCTAAACCTGGCGCCATTCAAATTGCCGAAGGAGATTATCGAGATTAAATCACTGCCCAAAACGCCTTCGGGCAAAATTAAGAAGTTCCAATTGGTTGAAGATTATCTCAAGAGAGAGGTGAAATAATGTCATTTTCAGTGGACGCGTTAAATATTGACTGCAAAAAAGCTGCTAATCAATTGATAGAATTGCTGCAGAATCAGGTTTATGTACGGATGAAACGGGTCGGCGCCGTAGTCGGCACCTCCGGCGGAATCGATTCGGCCGTGGTAGCCGGGTTATGCAGTAAAGCCTTCGGTGCGGACAAGATGCTTGGAGTACTTCTGCCTGATAAGGACTCTTCGCCCGAATCATCCGAGCTTGGCAGGGAACTTGCCAAAACTTTCGGTTATGAACATATTCTGGAAGATGTTACTGAGGCTTTAAAGGGCGCCGGCTGCTATGCCCGGCGGGATGAGGCGATTGCCAAAGTGTTTCCCGAATATAAACCCGGCTGGAAAGCTAAAATCGTTTTGCCAACTAATATTCTCGAGCAAAACAGGTTCAATATTTTCAGGCTCACGGTGACTCCTCCCGGCGGCCAGCCGCAAACCAAACGGCTGCCGGTAAAAGAATATTTGCAGATTGTCGCGGCCTCAAATATGAAACAGCGAATCAGAATGCTCACGCTGTATTACCATGCCGAAAGACTAAATTACGCCGTCATCGGCACCGGCAACAAGAATGAACATGAGCAGGGTTTCTTCGTTAAATATGGCGATGGCGGCGCTGATTGTAAACCGATCGCCCATCTGTTTAAAACTCAGGTATTTCAATTGGCCGAATATTTGGGGGTGCCCAGAAGCATCCGTCAACGCACGCCCACTACCGATACCTATCCCGATGAACAGACTCAGGAAGAGTTTTTCTTTGGCTTAAAATTCAAGACTATGGATTCGATCTGGTACGCTCTGGAAAACAACATACCCGCCGAGGATGTCGCCAAAGCGCTGAAATTAACTGCGGATCAGGTCAGACGGGTCTGGAATGACCTGGAACAAAAGAAACGGACTACCGAGTATTTGAGAATGCAGCCCTTGGAGTGGCAAGGATAATATTGGCTCAAATATCGATAATATTTTTGATACCAGCCCATTAGCAAGAATGAAAAAAGTCATTGCGAAAAACCCGAAGGGTGATGAAGCAATCTGTAAGTCGTTGTGCAGTATACATCAAGATTGCTTCATCCCCCGCCGCAGCGGGGGATACGCAATTATAAATTCGGGGCTTTTTCAACAAGCCCTTAGCGTGAGGATCCACAATAGCAGGTTTATAGATTTTTAATATGCCAAATACTGATAGATGACCGGCGTAAATGTTTTTTCGAAATCCTCCAGCGCCTGCAAACTGCCGGCATTATCAAGCGCGGCGAACCGGATGAACGCCACGTCCGTCGGCTGAAGTTTCAACGAACTTAACATAGTGTACAATTTGAAAGTGTAGTCATTTGAAGTTTCCCCCTTGCGCGTGACATACCAGAAATCCATCACTTGCTTTGATTCACCCAGGCTCAGATGAAAGCGGCTGGCCGAAATTAATCGGCTGCCGATCTTGATCGCTTTATCTTCAACGTTTAAAATAGCCCAGCCCGAACCCGGCAAACAATTACGCGGTGAGTGAACGCCGCCTATGGCAACGCTTGATGAGAAATAATCAAAAAAGAGCTGAACCTTATGCCCCAGTGGATTAGTATATGTCGCCGAGAATAATTGATCCGGATTGAGCATGTCAATCGTTGTTTGTGATACGATATCAGTTTTACCTTGCCAATTACCCAGCTTTAAGGGGAACGTGCTCAGACTGGAAATTCCGTAAGAAACCGATTTAAAATGTCTTATCACGTAAGAAAAAGAGAAAGTCAAAATGATAAAAAACAGTATCGCTATAAACGCTTTTTTGGCCATTTCAGCAACGCTCCCAAAATAAACAGTAATATCAAGGCGGTTATGAATACCAGTACCCCGGACAATTCGTGAAGAAAATCCTCGGCCAATTTGGTGTTGATAGCATAGGCCCCAATCGCGGTAAACAGCAGTCGCACTATATTGGTGATAATGGCGATTGGAATAGTCGCCAGAAAAAGTATGGTTGGTCGTATCTTGCCGGGCATAGCAAGATGGGCGTACAAGGCGCCCAGGGCCATCAGAGTGGCCAGACTTCTCAAGCCGCTGCAGGCTTCGGCTACTTCAAGCGTGTATTCGGGCAGGAATATCAAATTACCCTGCCGTATCGAGGGCACGCCGATAACATGCAGCAGGCTATCGGTAATTTTCGTAGCCATTAACTGCATCGGCAGGGTGCCTGAATGATAAATAACCGCCGGAATGGGAATCATGAAAATTAGAAAGAAAAACGCGAACCAAACCTTGCGAAAATTGGCCGATCCAAGGTGGTATAACGATATGCCGGTGAACATCAATACCAGCGAAAGCCGCGTCGTGAAATATTCGCTGGCGGCGATGCCGAATATGAAGCCAAGACAGCCGGCTAAAATCAGAGCGATACCCCAGCCGCAAGATTTCGCGGGGAATGTCAACTCTTTCCGTTTGCGATAAAAAATATATATCGAAACGGGAATTATTAAAAAGCCATGAGAATAGTTATGATCTCTGATCCAATCAGCGATTAAATCGCGAAAAACAGGGATATTAAATAATAATATGACAAATATTAATATATAGGGATATTGATGCCTTTTAAGATGTACTAATACATTAGCCTTCGCGTCATTCATCCAATACTCCCATATATTAGAATCGGATAATATATGGTTTTATTTAAAATCACAATATTTATTATGGTCAGCTTATGCCATCAAGCGCTGAAATAATCTCCAAATTTTGTATATGCCTCTTTATCCTGAAAGAGTTTTTATAGCCTTGTTATTAATGTCTGTCTTAATATAAAATAGAAGTTTATTATTTGACCAAGGCTATTTTTTCCCCATGATTTTATCCATGAATTTTGTAGGTTGATAGTACCATGAGTGTCTCCAGAGGTCATCATTAAGCAAATGCAGTGGCGATTGCACTCGGAAGGCGTGCTGGATTAAATCATCAGCCAGGATAATCCCGCCAACTGTTTTTACCCAATTATTTTTGGTTTTCTTGCCCAGCGCATAGCAAATGATTCCCGTATATAAGTGGTGCCAACCTTTATTGAAAGTGTGTTTATTCTGATACATGTCATTATTAATTTTGACTTTGAGCATAGGCGAAGGTTGTAGATTGGAAAGCGATAGAGTTACCCCGATATAAAATTCATTGCCGGGCTGATATAATTCGAATTTCTGATTATTGCAAGTCCCGATCGAATTGCGAGATTGTGGAACTTGATCGCGCAGGGAATCCCGGGAAATCCCGGCTAATGAGGGATGGAGGAAATTATTGTCATCGATTTTCGTATCAAAACTGCCGCCTTTGAAACAATTATAATGGTCGATCAAGAGATTGTGTTTATAGCCAAGAATTGGCCTAAAAATCGGATTCCGGCCAAAGTAAACAAGCGGGGCTTGTCTTATATATGGATAATCGTGAAGATATCCGATACTGCTTTCAAGTATTTTTGGTGAAGCGGAAACTTCAGATAATGCAAAAAGCAATAATAAAGCTGATAAGACTAAATACTTCACTGCCCCTACTTCTACTTCTATACCGTTTCAGGCCTAAATAACATCCCATTTTATCACCATCAACAAAATATAAGTTTATTATAGATATTTGCTTACAGAAAAACGATAAAGATAACGATAATGCCTTCAAGGTACGGATTTTCAATACCTTATAAACGGTACTTGCCACTTCTGGAAACATAAGTAATATATAATAGATTTATGTCAAATAGCAACAGTTATTTACCATAACGTACCTGGTTTTTTTGACAATAACCAATTTGAATATGGATATTCCGCTCGCCCCAATATTTAGACAATTAAGATTTGTTTTAAGCCACCACAACGAATGATTATTTCTTGCAGAGAAAGTGAAAGGCCTAATATCTGTTTTAAGATAAGTTGTTTTAATCGCAAAAAACGGATACCGAATCATTCAGAAACTTCCCCAGGCATTCAATCGACCCGATACTTTAAAACCGGCGATAATGATTTTAACCTTTTGCCAAGTGGAATTATCATAATTAGGTTGACAGCTTAAACCTGTGTGAATATATTAGAAACCCTGTGAATAAGCTGAAATACATACCAATCTGTATCCTGATTTCATCTATATTGTTAGGATCTCAAGCCAATGGCCAAAAAATTGAGGTCGATGGAGTAATTATTGCCGGACCTACGATTTCCTTAATATCTGTTGCTGTCGATGATTTCAAACTGAATAATGACTTAACCGACCCGGCTGACAGTCTGTTTTCATCGAATCTGAAAAGCACGCTTATTGAAGATTTATTGTTTAGTTTATACTTTAGCGTGGTTAAACCAGATTCGGCCTTTGTCGCCGATTTTGCCAAAGGGCAAATGAAAATCGATGATTGGATTTATCTTGGCGCCCGGATGCTGATTAGCGGCCGTTTGGACAAACACGCGGACCTTTATACTTTGAGCCTGGAAGTAGTTGATGTTCAACGCAATAAGTTGATATATAACAACCAGTTTATGGGTTCGGGTCAGACTTATAGGACGATGGCTCATCGCATAGCCGCCGATCTTCTGTTGAATTTAGCCGGTGAAAGAGGCGTTTTTGACACGAAAATCGCCTATTCCTCTCAGGTTGGTAACAAGCGCGATATATATATCTGCGATTTCGATGGCTATAACGCGGTGAAAATCACCGATGATTCTTATCTTAATCAGATGCCGGCCTGGAGCCATAATGGCGACAGAATCTATTTCACCTCGGATAGAAAAGGCAAACATGACCTGTACTACTATTTGTTCGAAAAAGACGCGGTATATTCCATATCAAGCCGGGAAGGGCTTAATTTCGCCGCCGCGCCATCCCCTGATGGCAAGTATATCGCGGTTACGCTTTCGTTGCCGGGCAATTCCGAGATATATCTGCTGGATTCATCGGGGCAGATAATACGTCGGCTGACACATTCATTGGCTATCGATACCTCGCCGACCTGGTCGCCGAATTCCGGACAGATCGCTTTCATTTCGGACCGGGCGGGAAACCCTCAATTGTACGTTACCGAAGTAGATGGTATCAACACCCGCCGCTTGACATATTACGGCGATTATATAGCCGATCCCGTCTGGTCTCCCCGGGGTGATTATATCGCCTATTGTTCGCGCGAGGCGGGACAATTTCAAATTTATATTGTTGACATTACCGGCCAAAACGCGTATAAATTAACGGAGATCGGATCCAACGAGTCGCCATCGTGGGCGCCGGATGGATTTCATCTCGTTTACTCATCGAACGCCGATGGGGCTTATGGGTTGTACATAATGAATTTTGATGGTTCAGGTAAGAAGAAATTAAATGTTAAGGGAATTTGCAAATCGCCAAGTTGGTCAGTAAATTTGCAATAGAGAAATCAAAAAATATTTTTCAAGGAGGTTTATCGTGATAAGAAAATTAGCGATTCTGCTATTATTAACGCTGGTACTGGCATTCGTATTTGCCGGCTGCAAAGGGAAACCAGAAATCCCGCCACCGCCGCCGCCACCGGTTGATACTTCTGTGGTTATACCAGAACCTGAACCCGAAATCCCGCCACCGGCGCCATTATCTCTCACTACTATTCATTTTGATTACGACAAGTACAATCTGACTGCTGAAGCCAGGGAAATTCTGGCACAGAACGCCGCCAGCCTGGAGATGGATGACTATTCAACGGTAGTGATCAGAATCGAGGGGCATTGCGATGAGCGCGGTTCCGATGAGTACAATATGGCATTAGGCGAAAAACGTGCCGCCACCGCCCGCGATTATCTGATCAACTACGGTATATCACCGGACAGAATTTCGATTATCAGCTATGGCGAATCCCGGCCGGTCGCTCCCGGCGCCAATGAGGATTCATGGGCCAGAAACAGACGCGGGGAGTTTATCAAGATTTCTGAATAGCGATAGCTTAAGAATTTTTTGTTACCTGAAGGCGGCTGTTTGGCCGCCTTTGTTTTTTTGTGCAATCAGGTCAATTTCTAAGAAGTTCAGCCAGTTCGTAGCCGGAACGGCGTGAACCGGCTGTTTCAGAGGGCAAGTGGATATCAAGTCACGGGCTGCGCCCTACGACCTGACATAACCTGTGCAACTTAATGAATACCCAAGGGAATATTTAAAAATAAATTTTTTGGGTAACTCCGCCAATTGAAACCTTCCGCTTGACTTTAATCCTCGAATTTCATTAATCATATCATAAATAAAGGGAACAAGAGAACCGTAAGAAGGGTAAAATAAAATGATGAAAAAATACTGGATATTTCTGCTGATAATAATTGTGACGTTGGTATCTGGTTGCGCCACGCGCCGCCAGATGGCGGAAGCTAACATCGAAATTATCAAACTCCGGCAGGAACACCGGGAAATCCTGGCGGCAATTAATAAATTGGATTCACTTTTAGCCGAGCAAAATGGTCTCTCCAAAAAATTAAATGCAGAGCTTAAATTGAGCATGGGTGTCCTCGAAGAGCAGATGTCCCAAGTGGAAGCGCGTCTTGAGGATGCCGGTGTTTTGATTCAGCAAACTGTCAGCAAGATGGAGCAGCGCAAGCCCCAGCCGCAAACTCAGGCTGCCGATTCATCGGACACGACTCAAACAACCAGCCAGGTTGACCATCAAAAACTTTATAATGTGGCCTATCTGGATGTGACCAAGGGCAATTACAAAATGGCGATTAAGGGTTTTGAGGAGTACCTGCAATCGTTTCCTAATACATCCTTGGCCGATAACGCGGTATACTGGATTGGCGAGTGTTATTATATTCAGAAAGAATACACCCAATCGCAGAAATGGTATGAAAAGCTGATCAACGTATATCCGAAATCCGAACATATAGCCTCGGCCAAACTCAAGTTCGCCATGTCTATGTATAATCAGCGTTATATCACCAAGGCCAAGCAATATTTCCTGGATGTCGTGAAAGAATATCCCGGCACCGAGGAAGCTAATCAGGCGGCGGAGATGCTCAAGCGCTACGATTGATCCGGCGATTGATTGCTAAATATAAGTAGTTGCCGCTAAAAAAGTGATTAATCTATTTGTAATCAAGGGATTTATAAGATTGAAACGGCTATTAAAATTGCATGGAATTAAGATTTTCAAGTTAAAAACCGTTTAAAATGATACCTCAAAGAATCAATTATCAAGAGACGGAATCACTTATCTGTCAGTACAGGCAGGTTAGGCGGTAGCCATCTGCACTATAGCCTCCTTGACATCGGCGATACCCGATTTTTGTTTGTCGGCTCCTTTCGGCTAAACTCCTGAAGCACGGTCCCCCAGCCAATTATTATTTGCCAAAGCAAATAACGATATCGTAAATTACCACAACCAAAGCTTAGGAGGCTGTTATGGATAATTCGTTATTAATCTGGATCGGGGGGCTTTTTAATCTCGCGTTTTTCATATTTCACATTTTTTTCTGGAAAATGTTCAGCTGGGGTGAGGATTTAAAGAAACTGCTGCCGGTCAATCGTGCGGTGATGCAAGTGTTAAATCTCTGCCTGATGTTCGCTCTGTTGATTTTCGCCTACATGTCGTTTTTCCATAATCAGGAGATGCAAACAACGGCCATTGGCATAACGCTGACCTTGTTTATCGCGCTGTTCTGGGGTATCCGGGCAATATTGCAGCTGGTCTATTTCAGTCGAACGAAACTGGTTTCGTACATTTTCTTCACGATATTCGTGATTGGATTGATGCTGTATTTTCTACCGTGGCTCCTGACCGAATGATCGCCACTCATCAGGAGTTGCAGCATTTGGCCTTCCCAAACCCCCAGGGTCGAGCAAGCTGCGACCCCTACACATTCCCCCCCCGTGCATGGCGGGCGTCCTCGCCAGCCATGAGGCTGTTAGCGCACGCAGGAATGGGTACCCCACGTGTACCCCACCTCATCGGGAGTGTTGAAAAAGCCGCATACCTGTCATTGCGAATCCCCGCGATTGCGGGGTGAAGCAATCTGTCTGTTTGCTACCAATAAGTTACAGATTGCTTCAGTCGCTTCGCTTCTTCGCAATGACGGACTTTGAAGTTTTTCAACAAGCCCGCTGGAGTGGGGTACCCGTTACACAATAGACCGGTCACATAGGTAACACTTTTTATATTAGGGCTTGATATCGGCGGCGGCTTTTGTAAGGGCGTGACCTTGTGTCCGCCCTGGGGAAAGACGTAGGTCGGCGTTCCTCCTGAACGATAGCGAAGGTGAAACCCGACATTACGGTCACATAAATCATAGTCTAAAAATTCCACGCACCTATCCCCTTGACCAGCCGCCAAATCTTAGCTAAATTGCTGCCATGCTAATCATCCGTAATTTGAAAAAGGTCTACAATCAGGGCGATCCTATCTTAAGCGATGTCACCCTGTCGCTGGCCAAAGGCGAAATGGTGTTCCTGGTCGGGCCATCCGGGGTAGGTAAAAGCACGCTAATCAAGATGATATATCTGGAGGAGAAACCCGATGCGGGTGAAATCCTTTTGGGAACATACAATTTCACTCATATCAAAGACAAACAGATACCACAGATGCGCCGGCAACTGGGCGTGATATTTCAGGATTTCAAGCTGATAACCGAACGCACCGCCTGGGAGAACGTGGCGCTGGCTCTGGAGGTCGTCGGCAAATCGAAACGCGAGATTTCGGCCAGGGTCGGCGATCTGCTTCGCCTGGTAGGGCTTACTCATCGCAAACACAACTACCCCGATCAGCTATCCGGCGGCGAATGCCAGCGGGTGGCTATCGCGCGCGCCCTGGCTAACGAGCCGTTACTGCTTTTGGCCGATGAACCCACCGGTAACCTCGATTATGATAATTCGCAAGGGCTTTTGAAACTTCTGGAGCAAATCAATATTCGCGGCTGTTCAATCCTGATGGCAACCCACAACATGAATATAATCGAGGGTTTGCCTTACCGTCGGTTATATCTGGAAAATGGCCGAATCAGGGAGGAAAAAAAATGAGCCGCGCCGCTTCCACCCTGCGCGAAGCAGGTCGCGCAGTATTGCATCAGCCGGGCGCGTTTTTCGGTTCGATACTAACCGTCTTTCTGGCTACTTTGATGGCCGGCAGTTTCGCTCTGATTATCAAGAACGCCAGCATCGCGCTTGATAAATTTAAGGCCGAAGCGGCGATTGAGATTTACCTTAAAAATGATACGGATTCGCTGGCGATGGAAAATCTGAAAAGTACGCTAATAGCCAACCGATTTATTTTGAACGCGCGCTATATTTCCAGGGAAACCGCCTTGTATCGCCTTCGCGAGACATTCGGCCCCGAGATGGTGGCCGGTTTAAAAACTAATCCTCTGCCGGAGTCGTTCGAAATCACGCTCGACCCCGATGTTTACGAGGACAAAAATTTCGAAACGCTGGTCGATTCGCTCTCCAAATTGTCCGACGTGGAGGAAGTCGGTTATGTGCCGACCATAGTGTCAAAGCTCAAGATGCTTTTCCGCCTAATTACCGTGCTGGGGCTGATAGTGGGATTTTTAGTGGCGCTGGCTACGGGGTTTATTGTCGGTAACACGGTTCATGTCAAAATAGTAGAGCGAAGACAAACCTTTTATATTATGCGTCTGGTAGGGGCTAGCGCCGGTTTTATCCGTTCGCCATATTTGCTTCTGGGCAGTTTAATCGGGCTTTTCGGCGGGATGCTTTCATTGTTGTGTTTAAAAATCGGCCAGTCGTATTTTTCGACATTCGCGAGTTCTATAGAATTTCTAAGTGGTGTCGAATCCTTATGCTTCGTTTTAACCGCCGGCTTGATCGGTTTTATCGGTAGTCATCTGGCGCTTAAGAGGTCTTTAAAAATCTGAAATGGCAAACAAGCTGATTATTTTAGCGATAGGCTTGTTAATCGCATTGACTTCGGCTGCCTTCGGCCAAGATCAACAAGTCGAACTCGAAAATGCTATCCAAGCCAGAAAAGTCGAACTGGAAAATATTCAATCAGCCCTTCAGGATAAAAAACAGAAGCTCCAGGAGCTGGAAGGACAGGAAAAACAGCATCTTCAGACACTGTATTCGATCGAGGAACAATTGAATCTGAACAATCAGTTATTGACTAAAATCAACAAGCAGATTGAGGATATCAACAGTCTGGCCGCGAGCATGTCGATTCAGCTTGAGATCAGCCAGAAGGATTTAGAGTACAGGCAGAAATTTTTAAACGAACGGTTAGTTTGGATATATAAACGTTCCCGATTTTCATCGACCGCCAGTATTTTAAGCGCTGATGATTTCGGCCAGGCAGCCAGACGACTCTACATGTTTTCGCTTCTTAACCGATACGACCGTAATATGTTATCTGAATTAGAGGAATTGATCAGACGGACCGAAACGGAAAAAACAGATCTGGCCAAACAGAGAGAATCGATTATCAGCCTGCAGGCGGAAAAACAGAATCAAACTCAAATAATCAAGCAAAACCGGCTGAAGCGAAAAGACCTGTTAAAAGAAGTTCGAACTCAAAAAGATATTGAACTCAAAGGCATTGAACAGCTAAACGAGGATCAGGGCCGTTTATCGGGAATTTTGGAGACGCTTCTGGAAAACCAGAAAATATTCGATACGCAAGCGGCGGCCCAATTTAATAATCTCAAAGGCAAATTGCTCTGGCCGGTTGACGGCAAAATTTTAAGGGGGTTCGGCAAGATTACGGATAAAAAATACGATACCGTGATTTCAAATCCGGGTATAGATATAAACGCCTCGGTAGGAACTAATGTCGCGGCCGTTTCTTCCGGCGAAGTGGCCTATATATCCTGGCTTCGCGGTTATGGTAGTTTTGTTATACTCGATCACGGCGGCGGTTATTATTCCCTGTACGCCCATCTGGATGATATAGCCGTCGAATCGGGACAATTCGTGATCGCCGGCGAAACAATCGGCACGGTTGGCGAAGCCGCCTCATTAACAGAACCGGTGCTTCACTTTGAGCTAAGATATGGCAAAGAACAATTGGACCCTGTGCCATGGTTACGTTAGATAAAATACTGGGTCAGAAAAAGCCGTTAGGGATTATCGACCGGATAATCAAACAGGGCAAACGGGGACAGGCGTTGCTTCTTATCGGCAGCCCTGGAATCGGCAAATACGCGTTGGCCAATTACGCGGCCGCCAGATTTCTTTGCCAGAAAGATAATTCGGGCTGCGGAACTTGTATAAGCTGCCGAAATCTGGCCAATCAGGGCCATCCCGATTATCTGCTGGTTTTCCCCTTTCCCAATGTTGCCAGCGAATCAAAGAAACATACGTTATTTCATTTCTCAGATCCGGTTAATTCCGATGCTCGTTATTCCAGCGACACCATGGAACAAGTCAACATGTTTTTAACCGAAAAAGCCCGCGATCCTTATCATATGGCGAATTTTAAGAAAAAGGGAAATATTCCGGTCAGTGTTATCAAGGATTTAATTAAGGCGGTCTCTAAAAGACCTATGCTCAGCAATCGGCGGGCTGTGGTGGTCTGCGATATTGATCAGATGGCTTACGGCGCGGCCGATCTTTTTCTGAAAACGGTCGAGGAACCGCCCGAAGATTCGCTGATCATATTGACCACCTCACAACCTCATGCTTTGCTGCCAACCCTGCTTTCGCGAACAACAAAAATCAATTTATCGCCGGTATCGGATCAGCTGATATATAATTATCTTAAAGATCACGGCGTAAACGGAATAGCCGATTTTTATGTTAGATATGGGGTAGGCAGTCCAGGACTGGCATTAAAGGCATACGAGGATGATTCGATTACGAAGCGAAATGAACTGTGGAAAATAATATCAAATTATATTAATAATGCCCCGCTTCCGGTAACAATCGAGAGCCTGCGCCGCAAATATCAATGGCAAGCCAACTTCGATGAGGTCAGGCAGGATTTTGATCTTTTTGAAAAAATATTACGAGATATCTATATTATGAAAATCGGGCTTGATAAAAGCCTGATAAATATCGATATTAAAAATGAGTTGTTACAATGTGTTCAGGCCGCCCCATCACCTGTGGTTTTGCGGATTTGGTTTAAAATATTAGCCAAAGCCTCACGGGTGCACAGGGTAAACAATGTTTCGGCGGATAGCGCTTTTATCGGGGCGTTTATCGAATTCGACCGGGCCCGGATGCAGAGTTAATTTATTGGTTGGAGGAATTTTGAATTATATCATAGAATTTAAAGGCAATCGCCGTAATATTTATAGCGCGGCGGATGATCTGGCCGTAGAAACCGGCAAATATGTTATAGTTCAGGCCGAACGCGGTGAGGATATGGGCCTGGTGAAACGCAAGGCTATGCCCAATGAACCGGTCGATCAGGCAAATAGTCACAAAATAATCAGGCTGGCCACCGGCAGTGATCTCGACCGCCTTAATTTTAACCGCCAGAAAGAGGCGGAATCGAAAGCCGAATGCCTGAAATTTATCGAGAAACATCGCCTTAGCATGAAGCTGGTTGATGTCGAGTATCAGTTCGATTGCAATAAAATCACGTTTTATTTCACGGCTGAAAAACGGGTCGATTTCCGCGAACTGGTTAAGGATCTGGCGGCCACTTTTAGAACCCGGATTGAGCTGCGGCAAATCGGCGTCCGCGATGAGGCTAAACGTCTGGGGGGATACGGTGTCTGCGGCAAGGAGCAATGTTGTTCATGCTTTTTAAACGAGTTTCAGACAATTTCAACGCAGATGGCCCGCACCCAGAATCTGGCTTTAAATCCGCAGAAAATTTCCGGCAATTGCGGCCGTCTGCTTTGCTGTTTATTGTATGAACAGAGGTATTATGAGCAAGCCCTGCCCGAATATCCGCAGGTCGGCAGCCGATACCTTATACATAAAGAAGAGGGAACTATCGAAAAATGTAATATTTTTTATGAGGAAATCACCGTAAAAATGGCCGCCGGCGATCCCCGGGTAATCAGTCTTTCGGAATATAAGCGGGCTTCGCAAAGAGGCCAATGTGTGTTGCTGGAACGAGCCAAGCAAAACAATCAAAATGGAAAAGATGTTCAAGAAGAGTAGCGGAAGCCCGATTATTTGAATATGAAATTATCTGACATACTTATAAAACCCGAATATGTGGTCGGCACATCAAAAGCCAGGCCTTTGATGCGGTTTTAAGATTATATCCGGATTCGATATTAACCTGTGCAACAGAAAGTTAGCCAATTGAAAATACTATAAAGGGAAGGTTATGGAAAATTTTTACATAACGACGCCAATATATTATGTAAACGACGAACCGCATATCGGCCACGCTTACTGTACGGTTTTGGCCGATACTTACGCCGGCTATCACCGCTTGCTGGGACATCCGACTTATTTTTTGACCGGTACGGATGAGCATGGCCAAAAAGTTCAGGAGTCGGCTATAAAAAATAATATATCGGCCCAAGAACATTGCGATATCTATGCCAGACGTTTTAAAAACGCCTGGAAAGAGCTGAATATCAAAAATAACGATTTCATCAGGACCACGGAAGAACGGCATAAAAAAGTGGTTTCAGCCATTTTGCAAAAGGTTTATAAATCAAAAACACCTGACGGGCAGCCATTGATTTATACCGCCAATTACGAAGGTTGGTATTGCAAATACGAGGAACGCTACTGGACGGAAAAAGATCTGGTTGAAGGCAATTGCCCAGATTGCGGACGGCCCGTACAAAAGTTATCCGAGAAAAATTACTTCTTTAGAATGAGCTATTACCAGCAATGGCTAATTGATTATATCAAGGACAATCCGCAGTTTATACAGCCCGATTTTCGGAGAAACGAGGTTTTGGGTTTTCTCAGGCAGCCGTTGGGCGATCTTTGCATATCCCGGCCCAAAAGCCGGCTGGCCTGGGGAATCGAATTGCCGTTCGATAAGGAATATGTTTGTTATGTTTGGTTCGATGCCCTGATTAACTATATCTCGGCAATCGGTTATGATGTTGAAACCGGCAAGTTCGCGAAAGACAACTGGTGGCCAGCGGTGCATATGATCGGCAAGGATATCCTGACCACGCACGCGGTCTATTGGCCGTGCATGCTGAAAGCTATCGGCCTGGAATTGCCCCGGACAATTTTCGCCACCGGCTGGTGGTTGATGGAAGGCGCCAAGATGTCGAAATCGGTCGGCAATATAGTCAAGCCGCTGGATTTGAAAGATAAATACGGCGTCGATCCGTTTAGATTCTATGTAATCAGAGAAATGACGCATGGTCAGGATTCATCGTTTTCAGAGGAAAGCTTTATCAAGCGGTATAATTCCGAGCTGGCCAATGACCTGGGCAACCTCTTGTCGCGGATTATGAAGATGATCGAGTCGTATTGCGATGGCAAGATTCCGGAAGTGGGGGCGTGGTTCGATACAGATCAATCGGCTCAAATTACACTCTTAAAAAAGGAAATTAAAGTTGATATACTGAAATTCAACTTAAACGCGGCAACCGATAAGATTATGGCTTTCGTACGTTCTATTAATCGCTATGTCGATAAGAATAAACCCTGGGATTTGGCCAAGAAAGGTGATACTGAAACTCTGAATAGAGTGCTGTTCACGGCCGCTAACTCGCTTATGTACGCGGCCTATTTGCTCAAACCGATAATTCCTGAAAAAGCCAGGGAAATAGCCAAGCAGCTGGGCGGAAATATCGAACATGATGTAATTGACGGCAATCTTTTTATCGATGTGGTTAATCCTCTTGCTTCGGGCACGCAGATTCAAACAGGCGATAATCTGTTCCCGCGTCTGGAAATAGCAAAAGGTGAGACGAATAAAAAGGAACCAACCGCGCCAGAACTTGTCGCTTTCGATGATTTCAAGAAATTACAGCTCCGCGTGGCCGAGATAGTGGAAGCAGAAAAAGTCGAAGGCGCCGATAAGCTGTTGAAACTGCAGTTGAAAATCGGTCCGGAAAAACGGCAGATAGTGGCCGGTATAGCCAAAGTTTATTCGCCCGAGCAAATTATCGGCAAGAAGGTCATCGTGATCGTAAATCTCCAACCGGCGAAAATCCGAGGCATTGAATCCAACGGTATGCTTCTGGCCGCCAGCCACGGCGGCCAAATGGTGCTGGTCACGGTTGATAAAGATATCGAATCAGGCGCGAAGATAAGCTGATCAGAGTTCATGTCATGTCGTCTTGGCTTGTAAAAGTTTGCTGAAAATATCAGCGTAAGTATCTCGAAGTAGCGGATAACAAAATAATCTGCAAATTGTTTCACATCATACATACAGATTGATATTCATTAAAAGGCGCCTCTTTTAGCATGCCAAATTGTTTCAATGATGGTATGCTATTAAAGAGCTTAAACCATAAAGGAGGCGCCCATGACATTATATTGTGGGATCGATTTGC
>Ga0299912_10000235_pt1 | contig 55510 bp, 63 predicted proteins | sample RVTome_2_FD_207667 | JGI IMG/M metagenome (GOLD analysis project Ga0299912, IMG submission 207667) | Soil microbial communities from uranium-contaminated site in the Upper Colorado River Basin, Wyoming, United States - RVT95D214 (version 2) ... | reverse complement strand
TTTGGAGCAAGGTGCCGTGATGGTCACAAAACGCACCGACATCTACGCCAAAGCGCCCGAAACGATCGACGCCTTCGCCGCCAAAATCGCGCAAACGCTGGAAGGCATTCAGGCGCAGCTATTTGCCGAGGCCAAGGCCTACCGCGACGCGCGGGTACGCACCGATGTCACCGACTTGGCCGCCTTCAAGGCGTTTTTCGCCAATGAGACCCACGCCAGCGGCGGCTTCGTGCGAGCCTATTGGGACGAAAGCGCTTCAAGCGAAGAAAGCCTCAAGGAGCTTGGCGTCAGCGTGCGCTGCCTGCCCTACGACCAACCCGCCAGCCCCGGCGTGTGCGTGCTGACGGGTAATCCGGCGAAAAAACAGGCAATCTTCGCCAAGGCGTATTGAGCTCCTCAACCGATACCGTCATGGCCGGGCTTGACCCACGGCTGTCCACGACGCGCCCAACGCGCCACGTTCTTGGCTTCATTCATCGCCCCTGGCCTTCGCCTAAAAAGGGGCCTACACATAAAAAAGTGACGGAACGAAGCCAAATTATCTTTTGTTTTCAAAGAGCGACTTTTTTAAACGCCAGTTCGGACGGCATTTGGGGCGCCAGATTCCTGACCCAAAACCCGCGCCCCAAGACGACGCCCCACCCCCTGCGAACCAAATCTAATTTAGGAATATTAGCACAACTTGAGGCGGCTTGTCAAGGTTGACGAGGTTTTGGCGATGGGAATTGCGGCCAAAAAACAGGCGATCATCGCCAAGGCGTATTGAGGCAACTTTCCCTATTCACCATTCCCGCGAACGCGGGAACGACGATAAGGATGGCTACCCCGCCTTGCGCAACCGGCACACAAAGAAGCCCTCCAAAAACTCCGACGGCCTGATGCGCACGGCGTGGATGAGCGTTTCGGGGAAACGCTGATCGCCCCACGATTTCAGGCCCGGCATGCGGCCCGGTATATCCAAATCAATGGCTTCGGTCCTGGCGTTTACGTTGTGCTTTAAGTGCCGGGCGATGGGGCCTTCGTTTTCTTCCGGGCCATAGGTGCAGGTGGAATAAACTAAAACCCCGCCGGGCTTTAAGACCTTCCACGCCGCGGTGAGCATTTTTTGCTGCAGGTAGCTCATTTTAATCACGCGATCGAGCGACCAAAAGCGCAGCGCGCCGGGGTGGCTTAGATCCATCATGCCCTCGCCTGAACATTGCGCGTCGAGCAAAATGCGGTCGAACCCGCCTCCTGCCTGTTCATTGGCCATGGTATCAACATGGCGGTCGATGAACTGGCCCTCGAAATTGGTGATCACGATTTGTTCCACGTGAAACATTTTGAGCACTTCTTCGAGTTTTTTCAGGCGCGGGCGCATGGCGTCGTTGGCGACGATGTGCGCACCGCCACCCGCTAAGGCTTGAATATGCGCAGTTTTTCCGCCGGGCGCGGCGCAGACGTCCAAAATGCGCTCGCCCGCTTGCGGGGCCAGAGCCAGCGCCGGAATGAGGCTCGACGCGTTTTGGATATAAACGTGGCCTTCTTGAAACAGCGCGCTTTCCGCCAGGGCGCGTTTATCGCTGAGCAAATGATAAGCGCCGGGGCACCAGGAAATCGGCTCCAGCACCGCGCCAAAAGCATCGAGACGGGCCTTGATTTCACCCTCACTTAACGGCGACAAGGCATTGATGCGGATGGAGCTTTTAAGCTGGATCGAGCCTAAACGCTCGGCCTCCGCCGGGCGCACGCCGAGGATCTTGGCCAGCCGCTCCACATAGACTTGGCGCACATTGACCTTGCCGCCACGTTTGTGATCGGGCCGCGCCATCAGTCCTCGCCCCCATGATCATCCCTGGGGGCATCATCATCGTCCCCGTCAGACTCTTCGGCGCGTCTGGATTTGCGCGTCAGCCCTTCAATCAGCACCGTCGCCTCGCCCTTCGGTTTGTCGCCGGAAAACTCCTGAACCAGTTGGCTCAACGGGCCACGGTGGAAACGCTCGAATTTCTTGGTCAGTTCCAGCGCCACCACCGCCGGGCGGTCGCCCAGCACGGCCAGCGCATCCGCCAGCAACGCGCCGATGCGGTGCGGGCTTTCGTACAGCACCAGCGTGTGGCCGCTGTCCTTTTCGGCTTCGAACATCGCCTTGCGTTTACCGCTTTTGCGCGACGCAAAGCCCAAAAAGGTGAAACTGGCGGTGCTGAGGCCCGAACTGACCAGCGCCATGGTCGCGGCGTTGGCGCCGGGGATGACCTCTACCTTATGCCCCGCTTCGATCAAGGCGCTGATGACGCGATAACCCGGATCGGAGATGCCCGGCAGCCCGGCGTCCGATACCAGCCCCACCGCGCGGCCTTCTTCGATCAGGCTGACGATGCGGCTCACCGAACGCGCTTCGTTATGGTCATGGCAGGAAAAGGTCGGGTGCGGGCGTTCGATGGAAAGATGCGCCAGCAGCTTGGCGGTGACGCGCGTGTCTTCGGTCGCCAGCGCATCCACCGCACGCAGCGTTTCCGCCGCGCGCACCGTGATGTCGCCCAGATTGCCGATGGGCGTGGCGATCACATAAAGCCCCGGCGCGAGCAGCCCCTTAGGCTCGGCCAGCGGCGTCGCGGTTGCGGCGTCGCGCCCGCGCCCCGCCCCCGCCGCCCCGAAGGAACGCGAAGAACCGTGGGGCTTAGAATGCGGACGGGTATGTGGACGGCTGCTTGGACGCTTGGGAGCCATGACGCATTTCCTTGCAAGATTCGCTTTGCTTTTAGCATCCCCCTTCCCCCCCGACCAGCGCTTGCGCAATGAGGGTAGGGGCAAGCCCGTGAAATAACGTGCATTTATTTATTTTAGCCCTAATGGGTTGCACCTTACCGGCGGCACGCGCAATAATTGTATTCAAACCAGATTACGTCTTTTTAAGGGTTGCCATGGAACGATAAGCCATGAAACGCATATTCATCACGATTGGCGTTGCGCTCGGCATCGGTTTCGCGGCCTTGATGCGAAGCGATGCCGCGCCCATTCACCTGCCGGACCCAATGGCGGGGCAAGGCTTCGCCGCCTGCCAAGCCATGTTTCCCGGCGGTAAAGCGCCGCCACCCCCATCGGCAGCGGTCGAAGACCTGTGCAAAACCGCCGACGGCGAAGCGATTTTCGCCGTACGATTCGACACCGGGCGCAAAAGCCCCGCCTGGACCGCACACCGCCTGACGGTGGCGCAAAAGACCAAAATCGATGCCGCCCCCGCCTATGCCAAACGACGCGATTTTTTCAGCCCCGACCCGGAACTTGCCGAAACCGCGCAAATGCCCATCGCCGCCTACAAAAACAGCGGTTTCAACAAGGGCCATCTGGTGCGCGCCCAGGACATGAACTGGAACGCGAACGCCTATCGCACGTCTTTCGTGATGACCAATATTGCGCCGCAACGGGGCGCGCTCAACAGCGGCCCCTGGCTGGGCATGGAAAAGGCCTTTCAAGACCTGATCAAAGGCAAACAGATGACGTTATGGTCCATCGCCGGGGTTTATGGCGTGCGCGACGATATGCCGTCTCTCAAAAACGATCCCGACGCTGCGACGGCGCCCAACTGCTTTTATAAAATCATTGTGGCGCAGACGACCGACGCAAAAGGCAACGACACCTACAAAACGCTTGGCGCACTGTTCGTCAACGACGATCACGACCGCAAACAAACGACCTGGACGCGTTACGTCGTACCCCTGGAACGCATTGAAGCCCGCACCGGCATCGACTTTTTCAAGGGCTTAACCGTCGAGCAAAATCACGACGCCGCCTTTTGGGGCGTCAATCTGCCCAATACCCCCGGCGACTGCCGATAACGCTTAAGGTCCGGACCCTAAAACGTCAGCCACTTGGCCGCCAGCATACCGATGAACAGGGTGGAAAGACCCGATATCGCCGCGGCCATGGCGACCCCTAAGCCCACCAGCAACGCCGGAGACTTCATCAAGCCATCGCCCAACATGTCGGCTTGGCGCTCGGCCTGTGTTTTGGGCCGGGCCTCAAGGGCCGCCTGCTCTTGTTCAAGTTCAGATAAACGCGCGCCGATCAAGCGCGTCACTTCGTTTTGTGAACCGAAACGATGCGTTGCATAATCAAAAACGTCGTGAAATTGGTCCAGGCGGGCGGAGAAATCGGCACGGTCGGAGACCGGATGGTTAAAACAGTCGTCTGGCGTCATCGGTCAAAGTCTATTTTTTACGGCTATTGGATGGAAAGGATCAACACGCCCCCCGCATGTCCTTCCCAATCGGCCCCATGGATAACCGCTGCGCCCTTTTATGGCAAGTCCCTTGGCTCGGCCATCCACTCGTCTTTATGATCCGCTGCATACGCCGAAAGGTGATCATAGGCCGCAATGTTAGGTATGCGCGAATTTGTTGTTCAGCTTCCAAAGATATGTTTACCCGTAACGGCCCACCTTTCAAAGCTCCTGTAATGGTGCCCGTGCCGATAAGCGGGTTTGCGGCGCTAGTTCACTGTGCTCGGTAAATGCATCCTGATAAGTAACATCGCCGCTTTTAAAGCGGTCAATCAGGCTCTGATACTGGCTGTATATGTTGCTGGCGATGGATGTGACGTTCATGATTATTCATCCCTTGTTCCGAAAGAGGGGGGTGCTGTTTGCTGCCATCACGCACAACGCGTGCCACTCATGAATGTATTTTTGGGATTACTTATCAACCCATGAATTTCGTTAGATATCACCCGGGCATAGTGATCTCGGCGGCGTGGGGCCTTGTCCGAAAAGGCAATATCTTACCGTTATTTTACAACCTATGGGCAATTCTTGCCGCCCCTGACCGGAGGGAGAGAGCCATTTCCCGCCATTTTCGTGCTCCACCCAGAAAAGCCAACGCTTTTCAGTTCTGGCACTATCATTGCACACCCAATGGTAGAGGTCGCTCCTCCGCCAACCGAGGTTGGGGGGCATGCCACAATTGGGTACGCCAATTATTGGAAGGTTAACCATGACTATCGACAGCGTCACGTCATCATCCGCATCCGCTTATATTTCGGATCGAGCGCAAACAGACTCCACCGCAAAACAGGAGAATTCGAGATACTCGACCGCACGGGGTGCAATTCAAGACACGGTCGAGTTGTCTCCCAAGGCTAGGAAATTTATTGAGAACGGCTCCGTATCGAGCATCACATCCCGCGTGCCGCTTGAGGTAGCGGCGGTTCTGAATATGAACCTCCAAGATAGTCTCGAGCACATGCGGTATGGCCAGGAAAAGGGGCAGTTCATCGGTGAGAATATCGCTAAAATGAGTGCGGTCATCGAAAAGTGGAATAAGCAAAGCGGTGGTCTTTTCTATGGTACGGGGTTTTCCTTAGAGGATCCTTCCAAGCCCATCACGACGACATCCGGGAACGTACACCCCAAAAGCGAACTGATCCGCTCTTTCCTCCAGGGCCATCAAAGGGAACTGGACCAATTAAAAGCCCTGCATGAACAGAAGTTCATGTCGTTCGAAGAATGGAAAGCCAGCCAGTGATTACGTCTCGTAGAGACAGGCCTGTTGCAACACATGAAAACAGACCTGGTGCTTAAAATGCAAGTCATGAAGGAGCAGACGATGTCGATAGATTCTATCAATGCGACGACCACATCGCAAACTTATGCGTCCACAGCATCGGGGGCGACATCCCGCAAGGATGAAAATGCGGCCACTGGATCGTCTGCGGCTGGCAACCCGCAAGACACGATTACGTTGTCTCATGAAGCACGTCGCTTCGCTGTTGACCTGAGCAATAGCGTAAATGTATCTGACCGTGCTGTTTATGGAAAATACACGGGGAGGTTCGGTTCTAATGTGACATCCTCGGCTTCGGATGAATATGCTTCCTATGGCGAAAAAATGACCCACCAGATGAGAACTGGATCGCAGTATGGAAAGGAAAAACTGGCTTATTTGAATCAGAAGCGTGAAACAATGCAGAAGATCATGGAAAACCTGAATCAACAGTCTGGCGGGCTGCTGTACGGCGCCGGATTCTCCGACGATCTTTCTAAACCGATAACGACAACATCTGGGGCGATCCATCCTGACGCCGAAAAAATTCGTTCTTTCCTACGTGAACATCAAAATGAGTTGAGCCAGCTCAAATCCCTCCATGAGCAAAACTTCCCGTCATTTGATGAATGGCAAGCGAGCCCCAGGGGTGAGGAACAGCATACCCCCTCCGCATGAATGGGGTTGCACGCCGTCCGGCTTCGTTTTAGACAGGATCAACCGCGTAACACTCCTTAGGGAAAGACCTTCGACCATGAGCCATAACCGCCGAATTTCCGTGATCGGGCTGGGTTATGTCGGCCTGCCGGTAGCCGTGGCGTTTGGCCGCTTAGGCCCCGTGGTGGCGTTCGACATCTCCAAACCCCGCGTCCAGGGGCTCAAAGACGGCCACGACATCACCGGCGAAGTCGAAGACGCAGATTTGGCGGCCAGCGACTTGATCCTCACCACCGACGCCGACGATCTTAAAAAAGCCGATTTTCACATCGTCACCGTGCCGACCCCGGTGGACGACGCCAACACCCCAGACTTAACGCCGCTGATCTCGGCTTCGACGCTTTTGGGCCCACGCCTCAAACAAGGCGACATCGTGGTTTATGAATCCACCGTGTTTCCCGGCGCCACCGAAGACATCTGCGTGCCAGTGCTTGAAGAAATGTCGGGCATGCTCAGCGGCGTTGATTTCTGGGTCGGTTATTCGCCCGAACGCATCAATCCCGGCGACAAAGAACACCGCTTTGAAACCATCACCAAGGTGGTCTCCGGCCAAAATGCCAAGACGCTCGACATCGTGGCGAAGGTCTATGGCTCGGTGGTGAAAGCGGGCGTACACAAAGCCCCCACCATCAAAACCGCCGAAGCCGCCAAGGTCATCGAAAATACCCAACGCGATTTGAACATTGCGCTGATGAACGAACTGGCGCTGATCTTCAACCGTTTAGGCATCGATACCAAAGACGTTCTGGAAGCCGCCGGCACCAAGTGGAATTTCTTAAAGTTCTCGCCGGGTCTGGTGGGCGGGCATTGTATCGGCGTCGATCCGTATTATCTGACCTATCGCGCCCAACAGGCGGGCTATCACCCGGAAGTCATCTTGGCAGGCCGCCACATCAACGACGGCATGGGCGCGTTCATCGCCTCCGAAACCGTGAAGCTGTTGCTCAAACACGCCCAAGGCGGCGCTATTCCCAACCAGATCACCGTGCTGGGCTTGACGTTCAAAGAAAACGTGCCCGACCTGCGCAACACCAAGGTCGTGGACATCCTGGCGGAACTCACCACCTTCGGCATGCTGGTGCAAATTCACGATCCCGAAGCGCAAGCGGCGGAAGCCCGGAACGAATACGGCCTCGATCTGACGCCGATGGATGAATTGGAAGCCGCCGACGCGGTGATCGTGGCCGTACCGCACCGCGAATATGCCAGCGGAGGCTGGCCTTTGGTGCAGGGGTTGTTGAAAAATGGACGGGGCGTGGTTATCGACGTGCGCGGCGTCTTGGACCGCGCCAGCACGCCCGAAGGCATTGTCCTGTGGCGGCTTTAAGCGCTGCGTTTCGGCTTCAAAACCGGGATTTATGAAGGCTCCTTGAAATTTTATTTCACGCTAAAACTCCCTGGTGCAAAACCCCATAAAATGGTGTAGCATTCGGGCGTTGCTGGTTTCTTTACCAGGCCTATCTTTCTTGCGGCCCGCAGCTTTTGTTGCCTCGCATTAAGTAACGCCCACGAAGACGCAGCACGCGAACCTGCTCTGACGAAGGGCGTTTTTATTGACTACCGCAGGAAGGACTTTCCATGGCGACTGGTACTGTTAAGTGGTTCAACACCACCAAAGGCTTTGGCTTCATCACTCCGGACGAAGGCGGCGCCGACGCATTCGTTCACATCTCCGCTGTACAGCGTTCCGGCATGCAGACCCTCAACGAGGGTCAGAAGGTTCAGTTCGAACTTCAGGAACAGCGCAACGGTAAGATGGCAGCGGAAGATCTGGTCGCTCTCGACTAAGTTCTTTCCGACAACGCCGAATACGAAAACGCCCCGGTATCTCCGGGGCGTTTTTTTGTCCGTGCGGACGCTTCGATTGGGGTATGGTTCTCCATGGCCTCCTCGACCGAAACGCACCTAAGCCCGCTTGCGCCCGCGCTCGCCATTTTGATGATCCTCATCACCGGCGGCGTACTGGCCGGCATGGACGTCACCGCCAAATATCTGGCCCTCAACGTTCCGATCGTGATGGTGATTTGGGGCCGGTATTTCTTTCACACCGTCATTACGTTTAGCGTTTACGCCACAAAGCGGCGCTCGTTCGATTTCCTGCGCGCGCGAAGGCCGGGGCTGCAAGTGATCCGCGCCGCCGCCCTATTCGGCGCGACATCGTTCATGTATGTGGCCATCACCTTGATGCCGCTGGGCGATGCGGCGTCCATCCAGTTTTTTGCCCCCGTGCTGGTCACCGTGCTGTCGGGGCTGTTCCTCGGCGAACAGGTCGGCCCGCGGCGCAGCGCGGCGGTGGCCGTCGCCTTCATCGGCGTATTGGTGGTGGCGCGACCCGGCTTTGGCGTGCTGGGCTGGGCGGCGCTGCTGCCCTTAGGCGCGGCCATTTTACTGGCGCTGTACATGGTGATGACGCGGGTGATCCGCACCAAGGACAATCCCAACGCAACCACCTTTTATTCGACCGCGTTCGGCGCGGTCGTTCTCACGCTGATCGTACCGCTGTACTGGCAGGCGCTGACGCCCTTCGAATGGACGCTGATGCTGACCATGGGCGCCGCCGGAGCGGTCGGACACTTTCTGCTCATCAAAGCCTTCCATTCGGCCGAAGCCTCCATGCTCGCGCCCTTCACCTATTCGCAGGTGGTGGCCGCGATCCTTTGGGGGTTGGTGATTTTCGGCGACGTGCCCAGCATTTGGACGGCGTGCGGCGCTTCGCTGATCATCGGCAGCGGAATTTACGTGTGGTACCGCGAAACCCGCCTAAAAAAGCGCCTGCACACGTAATCGCACCCGCCTGAGCGCCAAAAAAAACGATTTTAGTTTCCCCACGTGATACAATTCCATCCCGTCGAACCCCATCTTTCACAACGTCCGGTCACGCCACCATGATCACCTTCTCTTCCTTCGGCCAGTTAATCGGCGGCGTCGGCTTGTTTTTGCTCGGCATGATGTTGATGACCGACGGGCTGAGGGTCGCCGCCGGACGCACGCTCAAGACCTTATTGGAACGCTGGACCGACAGCTCGGTCCATGGGCTGTTGTCGGGCGTCTTGTTGACCGCGTTGGTGCAATCGTCAAGCGCCGTAACGGTGGCCGCCATCGGCTTCGTCAACGCCGGGATGCTGACGCTGGAACGCTCGGTATGGGTGATTTTCGGTTCCAACATCGGCACCACCATGACCGGCTGGCTGGTGGCGCTGATCGGCTTCAACATCAAGATCGAACTGTTCGCCTTTCCCGCCATTGGCTTAGGCATGATCTTAAAACTCACCGGCCAAGACACACGGCGCGGCGCGCTGGGCACGGCCATCGCCGGGTTTGGTTTATTCTTCGTCGGCGTGTCGGTGCTCAAGGAAGCCTTCGAGGGCGTGGCGCAAACCATCGACATTTCCAGCCTTTACGCCGAAGGGCTGCTGGGCGTGCTCACCTTCGTCGGTTTCGGCTTCGTCATGACGCTGCTTACGCAATCGTCCAGCGCCGCCATCTCCATCGCGTTGGCCGCCGCAGCGGGCAATCTGATCGCGCTTGAACCCGCCGCCGCGCTGGTGATCGGCGCCAATATCGGCACCACCTCGACCGCGCTGATTGCGGTCATCGGCGCCACCCCCAACGCCAAACGCGTGGCCGCCGCCCACGTCGCCTTCAACGTGCTTACCGGTGTGGTCGCCATCATCATCTTGCCGATCATGCTGAACATGGTGCTGCTCATCGAAAACAGCTTGGACAGCGCGCCCGACGTGGCCACCACGCTGGCGTTGTTCCACACCGTCTTTAATTTTCTGGGCGTCATTTTGATCTGGCCGCTGACGGCCCGGCTGATCGCGTGGCTGCGCAACCGCTTCGTCAGCCTTGAAGAAGACTTAAGCCGCCCCCGCTTCCTCGACAAAACCGCGCTGGTGGTGCCGAGTTTAGGCCTGGAAAGCCTGATGCTGGAACTGTCGCGCCTGCAGGGCATCGCCATCGGCATCGTCGCCACGGCGCTGGGGCCGGTGCCCGCCGACCGCCAGGAGTTGCGCCAGCGCCTGCATGTGGTCGAAACCCTATCGCTGCGCATCGGCGAATACGCCCGCAAAATGTACCAATCGGAACTGCCGCCTGCGGTGTCGGATGCGCTCACCCATCCCTATCGTGCGCTTCAGCACTTTGAAGAAATCGCCCGCATCGGCGTGGAGTTGCCGCAGATGCGCGCCGACCGCCCAGCCCTGGACCCGCACACCGAACATTTGCTGGAAACTTACATCAATACGGTAATTTCGGAACTCAAGATTATGACCAGCGCCGACCCCATGCCCGCCGATTGGTTGCCCCAATCCGCCCTGGACCGCGTGCGCGCGGCTTACGACCCCATCAAAGCCGACCTGCTCACCACCGGGTCGCGGGGCGAGGTGACATTGGCGCAATTGGAAAGTTCGATCACATTGCTGGAGCACGTGCAAACCTGCGCCAAGCGCGCCATTAAAGCCGAGCGCCGCCTGCGCATGGTTCGCGCCGCCGCCCAGGGCTTGGGTCAGCCTCAAAACGAAGTCAAACAAACCGACGACGCATGAGCGCTTGCCCGAAAAAGACTTCGGGCGTCCGGTAAGATCAACTTCCCAAACGCCCAAGCCTTGTACAAAAACAAAATGGCGATGCGCCTATTTCAGCGTTTCGATGTAGGCGATGATGTTGTCGCGCTCGGCGGCATCCTTAATTTGGCCACCCGTCATTTTATTGCCTGCGGCAAACGCCGCCGGGTTTTCCATGAGCTTCGCCAAAGACGCCGCATCCCAGGTCACGCCCGCACCCTTCATCGCATCGGAGTACTTGGCGTAGCCTTCAGCGATTCCAACGGCGCGCCCCATGACACCCATCAAATTCGGCCCCATGCCGTGTTTGCCGTTATCTGAGATGGTGTGGCACATTTTGCATTTTTTCTTAAACACCTCTCCGCCTGCCGCAGCATCGCTTGCGCTGGCAGAAGCTGAAATGAATGCCGTGGTCAAAAAAGTTGCCGCGATCAACAAAGCCGACTTATTCATGTTTGGTTCCTCCGATTTAAACCACCGCATCAAATTTAACGGTGTCCAATGGCCGTTGCACATCGAATTTTGTGTTTCCGAATATACTCAAATCCACTTAATTTTTTCATTAATATTGAGAGATACATCTATTTAACACAAGAATTGTATAGTTTGTTCGGTTTGAAAGCAAAGGAAAAAAGGCCTCAGTTTTAAGAGCAAGCCTTGTCGTTCCTCCATAGGGCTAGTAGTATATGATAACTCGATGATGTACGTGCGTGCCGAATCTCCGTTGGTCTGCCCAACACGCAATCGCGCGGCAATGAAAGGGAATTATAATGCAAAATATCTCCGGAAAATTCTTCACCGGCGCCATCAGTACAGCCGTTGTGACGCTGGGCATAACGGTGGGCGCGGCGCTCCCCGCTCACGCGGCGGACGGCGTATCCTTTAAAGACGAAATTATGCCGATCCTCGAAAAACACTGCTTCGAATGCCACACGCCCGGTGGTAAGGGGCAGATGGCCAGCGGCCTCGACCTTACGACTTACGAAGGCGTGATGAAGGGGACCCAGCACGGCCCCGTGGTCGTTCCCGGCGATGCGTTCTTAAGCAACTTGATGGTGTTGATCGAAGGTCGCGCCGGGCCGGAGCTGAAAATGCCCCACGGCCGCAAGGATCTGAGCAACTGGGAAAAAACATTGCTTCGGCGCTGGATCAACCGCGGCGCGGAAAACAACTAAACAAAACCTGTTGTGTTAAAAATCAAAAAGGCGCGAATCTCAAAACCGGGGTTCGCGCCTTTTGTTTAGCTGCTCTTGGCAGAGGGGCGCATCCCCCGCTCCGCATCCCTCAATACGATCCGCCGATATCGATCTTGATGCGTTCTGCGGCCTGGTACACCGCCTGCTCCACCTGCGGCGACAGCGGGCCGCCAAGGGTGAAGTTTTCGCCTTCGATGCCGTAAACGATCATTTCCGCAGGCAAGCGGCCAAGAACGCGCGCCATCTCGACCGCTTCGGCGACGCCGAACTGGTGGGTGGAATGGCGAAAGAAATTGCGCGGCAATTGGGCCTGATGGGCGTCAAAGCGATGCACAGTTCCCGTTGCAGCACCCGATACCGCCGCATCGATGACGATCACGCGGGACTGCCCCAACCACATTTCCATCAGTTCCGCACCGTCGCCATCAAAGTCATAGGCCGGGATATCCTGGGCGCGCAAATATTCCACCACCGCCGATGCCGCACCGTCATCGCCGCGCATCGGATTGCCGACGCCGATGATCCAGGGAATGCGATCAATCACGCTTCACGCTCAATTTCAAGAAATGCGTCGCGCACGAAATACACGGATCATAGTTGCGGATGGTTTGTTCGCAGCGCCACTTCAGCTTTTCATCGTCGAGATTCAAATTGCGTTCCACCACGCCGCGCAGATCGGCTTCGATCTGTTTTTGGTTCTGCGCCGTGGGCGGCACGATGGTGGCGCGCACGATCAATCCCGCATCGTCTAGTTGATAGCGATGATAACAAATGCCGCGCGGCGCTTCGGTGCAGCCATGCCCGGTGCCCGCACGCGGCGCAGCCGTCACGCACGAAGCATCCGGTTCTTCATACGAACTGGCGATGCGCAGCGCTTCTTCAAGGGCGTACACGGTTTCGACCATGCGCACGACAATGCTTTTGAACGGGTTGGTGACGGTTCTTCCCAAACCCGCTTCCTTCGCGGTGGATTTGGCCAACGGGGATAGTTGATCGAAGTTGTTGTTGTAGCGCGCGATGGGTCCGGTCAGATACGCCGCCCCCCCGTCGCGCAACATGCCGTGCAGCGCATTGGAATGCGCAACGTGCTCTTCCAAGAAATGATCGGGAAATTCGCGCACCGCAATGTCCATACCGCGATTGGAAACGATGCGCCCTTCGTGAATGGCATACTCATCCGCGTGACGCAGCGAAACGCAGGTATAATCGTAATCGAAATCGGGGAACTCAAAACCGCCGAACGCCAGCGTCACCCCACGCGCAGCATCGATGGCCCATTTCAACGGTTCGATCAATTCGCGCACGCGGGCCTTGGTGGGGGCCTTGTAAAATCCGCCGACTTTCAAGTTGACCGGATGCACCGCCCGCCCGCCGACAACATCCAAAATATCGTTGCCGAGCTTTTTAAGGCTCAGCGCGGTCTTCACCAGTTCCGGATTGACCTTGGCGATTTGCAGCGCGTCATCGAGACCCAAAAAATCCGGCGCGTGCAACATGGCGGCGTGCAGCACATGGCTTTCGATCCACTCGCCGCAATAAATCAGGCGGCGCAAATCGCGCAGCGGCCCAGTGACCGTGATGCCGAGCGCGTCTTCCATGGCCTGGCTAGAACCGAGCAGGTAAGCGATAGGGCAGATGCCGCAAATGCGCGACGTGATATCGGGCGCTTCGGAATAATCGCGCCCGCGCAACAGCGCTTCAAAAAAACGCGGCGGCTCGAAAATGCGGAACTTCAAATCCTTGATCGCGCCATTTTGAATGTGCAAATCCAGCGCGCCCTCGCCTTCCACCCGCGACAGGGCGTCCACCTTGATCTTGCGCGTCGTCGAAACCGATGGGGCTTTAGTCATGGCTCAGGCTTTCCTTCATAAAAGGGGCGGCAGCCGCATTGAAGGTGCGAAACAGATCGCGGCGCTGTTTGTCGGTGAGACCAAGTTGGCCCAGCCGCTCGGCCAGGGCATGCGTATTGGACAATTCCTTCGGCCCGAAACAGCCGTAACAGCCGCGATCAACCGACGGACAAAGATTGCCGCAACCGGCATGCGTCACCGGGCCGAGACAAGCTTGCCCCTTAGCCACCATGACGCACACGGTGCCGGACAGCTTGCATTCCATGCACTGGCTTTGATCGGGCAAATTGGGCTTGCGCCCCACCAGATAAGCGCCCAGCAGTTCCAGCAACTGCGTTTTGTCGATCGGGCAGCCGCGCAGTTCCATATCCACCTTCACATGGTCGGCGATGGCGGTGGATTTTTGCAAGGTCTTGATGAATTCGGGATGGGCATACACGGTGCGGATGAATTCATCCACATCGGCGAAGTTCTTGAGCGCCTGAATGCCGCCCGCCGTCGCGCATGCGCCGATGGTGATCAGCACCTTGGACTGGCGGCGAATATTATGGATACGCTCTTCTTCTTCCGCCGTGGTGATGGAACCTTCCACCAATGAAATGTCGTAAGGGCCTTTGATCTGCGCGCGGGTGGCTTCGAGAAAATAAGCGATCTCGATACGCTCGGTCACCGCCAACAATTCGTTTTCGCAGCCGAGCAGGCTCAACTGGCAGCCGTCGCAAGACGAGAATTTCCATACCGCCAACTTAGGTTTAGCGTTTGTTTTTTTGCTCGCCATCACAGCCCCCTGACTTTCAACAAGGCGTTGACGCTGGAATACGGAAAAACGGGACCATCTTTGCACACGAATTTTCCGCCAAACTGGCAATGGCCGCAATGGCCGATGGCGCACTTCATGTTGCGTTCCATAGAAACGTAAATGTCTTCGTCGGCAAACCCGCGCGCCGACAGTTCCTTGATGGTAAAGCGCATCATCAGTTCCGGGCCGCAAATAAACGCCTTGGCATGATAGGCATCGAAGTTCGCGCGTTCGATCAGCCGCGTCACCACGCCGACATTTCCGGCCCAATCGCGGGTCGCGTGATCCACGGTAACGTCGACATAGGTGTCCAACCGTCCGCGCCACGCCGTCAACTGGTCCATAAACAACACATCCGCAGGCGAACGCGCTCCGTACAAAATCACGAAACGGCCATACTTGTTGCGGTTGGCGAGCACATGATCGATGGCCGGGCGCAAGGGCGCCAAACCGATGCCGCCGGTGATGATCACCACGTCGCTGCCTTCGGCTTGCTCCACCGGCCAAGCGCTGCCGAACGGGCCGCGCACGCCGATTTCGTCGCCCACCTTCATGTTGGAAATCGCCTGCGTCACCGCGCCGACAGTGCGAATGGTATGGATCAATTTTTTAGGATTGGCCGGATCGCCGCTGATGGAAATCGGCACCTCGCCCACGCCGAAGGCATACAGCATGTTGAACTGGCCGGGGCGAAAAGCGAACGCGCCGCCGCGCCCGCTCGCAGGCGTCAGCTCGATGGTGAAGGTATCGGCCAATTCCTGGGTCCGTTTGACGATGCGAAACGGCGCCGGCATCATGGCGTCATCAGCCAGATTATCGTTCTTGGGCGAAGGTTGTGCTGCGGCGTGGCTCGTCATCTGCATTTCACCTCGATCAAGACTTACCGTACATGTCGGTCAATTGCTGGCGCGTGCTGTGAAGGCGCTTGGCGAGGATGGGGATGAAACGGCTGTACAGCTCGAACCCCAACAGTTTGTCCTTGATGATTTTTTTGCGCAGACACGCGGCATCCAAGCTGATGACGCGGGTCAGTTCCACAGCGCGAATGTCAAAACTCCACTCAAAGGGAACCACCATCCACGACCAGCCGAGCACTTCGCCGGTATGCAGCGTTTCGATCACCAAGTTGTCGCCCGAAGGAACGTGGCATTCCACCGCCAAAGCGCCGGAACGGATCAGGTAGAACTTGTCCGCCGGTTTGCCTTCCTGGGCGAGATAATCGCCGGGCTCGATGCGCTCGTTCTTGGCGCAGCCCGCCAGGGTCTTACGCGCATCGACGGGCATGTCCTTAAAAAACGGATGTTCCGCGAGCAGCTTGTCGATGCCTTCAATCTTGACCATTTCGTGCTCTCCCTAAATCCCTTGGCCCTAAATCCCTTGGCCCTAAATCCCTTGGCCCTATTTCCCTTTTTTGGCTATGGCGCGAACCTCGGCGGTGATGTCGATGCCGACCGGACACCAGGTGATGCACCGCCCGCAACCGACGCATCCCGATACGCCGAACTGTTCATGCCAAGACGCCAGTTTATGGGTAATCCATTGGCGATAGCGTTCCGAACCTTCGCGGCGGATCGCCCCGCCGTGAATGTAGCTGAAATCCAACGTGAAACACGAATCCCACTGACGCCAGCGCTCGGCATGCTGACCATCCAAGCTGGTGGTATCGGTGGTGGTGTTGCAAAAACACGTCGGACAGACCAGCGTACAGTTGGCGCAATCCAAGCAGCGATTGGCCACATCCTGCCAGTGCGCGCTTTCCAGATTCTTGGTCAGCACTTTGCGCGCCGACTTGGGCATTTCCCGGCCCATGGATTGGGCGGCTTGCTCGACCGCCTTGGCCGCGGCTTTGATATCGGCAGGCGTAGCGGGACGGGTATTGAGCTTGGCGAGAATTTTCTCGCCGTGTTCGGAGCCCGCCTCGATCAAAAAGGAATGGCCGCTTTTGTTAGTCAGTTCGGTCAGCGCCAGATCATAACCGCCCTCAACCTTCGGCCCCGCATTCATCGAAGCGCAAAAACATGTACCCCCGGCGCGGCGGCAATTGAGCGCGACAATCAACGCCTTTTCCCGGCGCGCTTGATAGCTGGTATTCACATGCTCGCCAGCGATGAAGACTTTATCTTGAATGGCGATGGCGTTCAGTTCGCACGCGCGCACGCCGATGAAGGCATATTTGGGCGCATCGATGTCGTTTTGCACGTCGAAGCCCTTATTCGTTTTTTGCGCCGACCACAGCTTTTCTTTGGGCGGAAACAAATAACGCTTCCACGATTGCGCACCGTGGGTGAAATCGAAATAAGCGGGGGTTTTGGCTTGGGAAAGACGGTATTGGCCCGGCTGTTGGTCGTCGATCAGGCCCAGCGGCAATTCGTCGGCGCGCGAAACATCTTCCAACACCACCGCACCGTCGCGAACCTTAGGCCCGATGGTCCGATAACCGCCGCGCTGCAAAACTTTAAGCAGGGCATCCAGACCTTCGCCCGCATCGATAACGGCGACACTGCCCACTGCGGCCTGTACACGATCCCCCACTTTAGCCATCGTGCCAACCTCCCGCTTTCGCCGTCTTAAGAATAAAACTAAACAAAAAAAGCCGAACAAGCTCAACCCTGGCAACCCTATACGCCGCCAACCTGAAGATTATATGACGCTATTGGCGCGATGGATAGGGTAATCGGGTGAAGAAAAAACCCAGGCTGTTGGCCTGGGTTTTTTCGTGGTGGGCACGCCCGCGCGCAAACACGTGCATATTTTGATGACTGGCGCGAACGCGCGCTGACTTTATGTCTGGTCGCGCCACATGAAAAAACCCAGGCTGTTGGCCTGGGTTTTTTCGTGGTGGGCACGACTGGGATTGAATTTGCCTCGCCAATCCTTTTTAAGGCGCGCCAGCACTCGATATGTCAACAAAATATCTTTGTATTGCAATAACTTAAGTCATTTGCTATGTTGTTGACAGTCGTCGACACTCATCATGTCGACAAATCGGAATTGGTACTCATTTGGTACTCAGGGCAATATTTCAATGCCAAGTCATAAGATCAAACTGACCCAAGATGCGGTCTCTGCAGCCCGTCCCGAGAGCACGAAGTATGTGATCTGGGACAAGGAGATCACGGGCTTCGGCGTTGAGGTTCATCCCCGCGGAAATAAGCGTTATTTTCTCAAGCGCAGATTCAATGGCAGGCAGGTCCGCCCCACCTTCGGTCGTCACGGCGACATGAAGCTCGCAGAGGCGCGCAAGGCTGCTATCAACGCCATCAACATGATCAATGAGGGCTTGGACCCCACCCTACATTCAAAACTGGCCAAGGAAGCACCAACAGTAGGCGACTTGATGGATGAGTTCGTGGAGCGACACGTCAAACCCAATCGTAAGCCCAAAACCGAGCATGAATACGCAATGCTGATCCGCAACCACATTAAGCCCGCTATGGGTCATCTGTTGATCAACGAAGTTTCCCCCGGCGACGTAGAGCATTTGAAGAACAAGCTTCGTCAAAAGAAAACCACGGCGAATAGATGCCTTGAAGTGGTGTCTGTAGCTTTCAACAAGGGCGAAAAATGGGGACTCCGTGAAGTCGGTAAGGGTAATCCTTGCAAGCACGTGGAGCGCTTTCGCCTTGACCAACGCAAAGTGTATCTGGAACCCGATGAACTAAAAGTTCTTCTGGATTCCATTCGTGCGTACCGTGAAGAAAACACCTTCGCACGGAGCGCCATGTACGCGATCGAGTTGATCATACACACGGGTGCCCGCCGCAACGAAATTCGCACACTCAAGTGGGCATACGTCGATTTTGACAAGGCTCTGCTGCGCCTTCCAGATTCGAAAACTGGCGCGAAAGACATCGTACTGACCACACCCGCAATAGTGCTTTTGAAACGCTTGTATGCGAGCAAGGACGAAGGACAAGAGTACGTTTTTTCTGGTGCCGAAGTGAGCACAGGCTTGAGTGAACCCACCCTTTACAAGCACTGGGCGCGAGCAGTGAACAAGGCCAAAGAAAAGGGGCTCAAGAAGGAAGGGCTACGCATCCACGACCTTCGGCATACGTTTGCTTCGCTTGGCGTTGCCTCTGGCCTTGATCTTCAGGCCATCCGCGACTTGCTTGGTCATGCCTCCATCGCCACGACACAACGCTACGCCCATCTTTACGACGATGCCAAGCGCGCCGCTGCCGAACGGATCGGCGAACTAATCGGGGTCGCGGCGGAGTGAAGCCTATGGCCTCATGCTCTGTACCCACTCAATGAGCATTTCCTGATTGAGCTGCCTATCCTCGTCGATACCAAGTAGCTTGTTGAGGTAAGCTTTATATTCTTCCACATCAAAGTGAACTTCACCCTTACAAACATTGCCCCATTGGTTGATGTAATCCTTCCCTTGGCTCATCACCGCAGCCCTCAGGATTGTTGCTCCGCGCCCTTGACGATGTGCGCGTGGATTTGATCCACCTGAAATGCGATGCCCTTGAGCAACTCCAACAACTGCTCCATCGGGTCGTCCTCCGGGCGCTCCGGCGGCATGACTAATTCGGTGAGGGCGAAGATGTCCGATTTGAGCTCTGAAAGTTGAAACTGCTCTCTGCTCATGGGCGTGAATCGGTTTTCTTCCATCGCCCGCCAAGCCCACGCCATGTGCATCCTCTCTTCCTCGGTCACGGCCTCGCCGTTGGCCCATTTCTTCGCGGCTTTGCGAGCGATCACTACGCGCTGTTTGTTGTCCATAGTGGTATCCCTTCAATCTGTTGTTGATATCGGCGGCATTGACCTTGATGGCGCGGTACAGCGCCGTGATGCGTATGCCGTTGAGATACACTTGTGGGTGTTTATTGCCCCTCCTGATCTCGAAACCTGCCTCATGCAGCGCCGCCACGGAAGCGTCGAAGCTGTCGCCCATCCGCCATGCGTCGGCCACAGCCAATTTCAATTCGCCAACGGACAGGCCCTGCCGTTCAAGTTGGCGGCGCTGCCCCGGTGAGATAGCGCTTTGGGGTAGGTCCGCCGTATTCATGCCCGCTTTAGCCATGGCGGCGACCAATTCCGGTCGTGTATCCATCTCGGAGTGCATAACGGCTCGGTTGTGACGGCCCAAAATCAGGTCATGCCCAAACTCGAATTCCAGAATGCGGCATACCCGTTCCATTTTTGCGTAGCTATTCCCAAGGTCGAGACACTTGCCGTTGGGCTGTACCATTGGAATAGCTACATGGATATGAGCTTTGGCAAGCGGGTCCCCGTTGGCCCTTTCTTTGTAGTGACCAATGACCGTGATTAACGGATCATCTGGATTAAACCCGAACACTTCACCAGTAACCTCGACGGTACGCATGAAGCGCTCCTGTGTCATCTGCCCCGATGGTGACACGCTGATGTGCAAGATGGACCGAGAAACGCCTTTTGCTTCCGCCATAGCATCCATGGCGAGAACGTTGTCCATATCCCCTTGAAGAGTTTGGACCCGTTCGTTTTCAGGCTTGTTCATGTGGCCACACCACCGCCCGCCTGAACCCGTTGCCAAGGTGTTGACCGTGCCAATCATCTTTGCATCTCATCGATGATGATTTTCTTCATGATGCCAACTTGATCAGACAATGTTTGGTGCAAGGCGGGAGACACCTCACCCTGCTCGTGAATGTATCGTGTAATTTGATTGATGTTGTTGGCTACACCAACGATTTGAGGCAAGTACTCAAGCAAAAGCTCCGCGTTAGGATGGGGTTCTCGGACAGGAACGGAGCCAACCTCGACCAACATCAGGGACTCGCGGACGACATCACTGAGGGTCTTGCCCTTGGCGGCGGCAACTGCTTTTGCATGGGTCATTTCCTCGTCGGACATGCGTACTTCCAATTTTGGCATTGGCTCTCTCCATGGGGGTGCACGGGGGCTTTGCCCCCTGCCCAGTTAGCCTGACTGTCAGGACCGAAGGGACGGACAGGAAGGCTATGGCTGGCTATGTTGTAACCATGACCATGGTGCCGTAAATCAGTGAATAAATCAATGATATCAATAAGTTGACATAACTGCACCCACAGGGGTTTTGTCAACATTTCGCAGAAAAAAGATTGCAAAAAAACAGCCGCGCCGCCGAAGGCGGGCCGCCCGGGTGCGGGCTTGCCCGCCGGTGAGGGAAGCGGTCAGCGAACCCGCTCGTGAGCGCGGGGAGGGCGCTGGCAAACGAGCGGGGGCCGCGCCCCCCGGAACCCCCGCTTAGAAAACGGGCCTTCGGCCCGCGCGCCTGCGGCGCGGCGCTCCGCGCCCAATCGGATTCTATTCTCTTGTCTAATTGATTTCATCATGGGAAAAACGTCGCCATCAGGAAGCAGGAACAGACATGAAACTTCTCTCGAAGTACTTACCGGACGGTCTCTTTCTCGAAAACGGCCTGTTCAGATTTACGCAGCCAGCTTCTTTGAACGATGCTGATGACGCACGTCCGGTGATTCTGATTAATAAGTATGCACAGGAAGATTTGATTACTGCCTATGAAACTGCGTCGCGTGGTGGCGGATAGCACGACGGAAGCTCAGTTTGCTTGAACTGGCGACGGATTTGGACAACGTACCCCGATAAATCTGCACCCCGGATTGACCGGATAGCTTTGGAAATTGGCAGACTAGGCTTGGAACACTGCATTTTAATCGTTAGAGCACGGGCCAGCACTTTGACCATGAATGACTTTTACGATGCTACTTTCTTTGACAATGTAATCAACCGTTACGCCAATAATTGGGTATGTCCGAGATTGAATGCATTGCCCCTTCACTTGATATAGACTCCCTTTATAGAGCTCGTCCGCCTTTGTTTGAAAATCCGAGTCGCTGTGGGAGTACCATCGAGTGATGATGTTGTTAATCATCATCTTATTGACGATCAATCCAACGCCGCTGTCTGCCATACACTTCGGATTATCAAATGTTATAGTGTAGGTGTTTGACGTTAGCTTATCGTGAAAATATCTATCATCGCTTTTGGTGATTTGGGTGTACCAACATTTTTCCCCTCGGTCATTTTGAATGTACCCTTTTTTTAAAAATGAAAGGTCCGCTCTGGCGGTTGGAGCTAATACGAGCCCGGCTAATAGAACTGGGAGAATGGTTTTAACGTGCAATGAACCCTCCAATATTTTCTCAGTTTGAACGTGGCTAGTATGATAGTGGTTGCAAATATTTTAGCCGACATCCCACAGTTTTGCCCCTGATTCCGCTCCTATTGTAGTCAAACGGGCTTCATTGTTGAACCATGAATTGCAATTACTTGTTGCCAGAACACCCCCCACCCTCATAGATAAAGCAGACGTAGCGTTAGTTGCTCGTTGCCATATAGGGTTTTGCCAATAAATTTTTAGCGGTACTCAGTTGGTACTCAGAAAAATCCAGAAATAACAAAACCCCAAGGTTTCCCTTGGGGTTTTGATGGTGGGCACGACTGGGATTGAACCAGTGACCCCTTCGATGTCAACGAAGTGCTCTCCCGCTGAGCTACGCGCCCGATTTTCCGCTTTGTTAAGCGTCGGAAGCGGCTTTTTAGTCGGTTCAAGGGCGCATTGCAAGCCCCCTCTTTGGCCCTCTCTTTGGCTCCCGTTTGCCCCCGTTTAAGCCCGTTCGGGGCAACTTTGCCCGTTCAACGTCGAGTTTGGCGTTGCCAGACGCGCAAACGCGCGCTAACACCTTTAGACCAGCAGGAAGGCCCCCCACTTGGAAAGGCCCCCCCTTCCCCCCTTGGAAAGGCCCTCATGAGCGCTCCGTCCACCCATGCCGCCCCAAACCCCTCCTCCCCCGCGTCTTACGCCGAGGGAGAGCGCGTTTACGTGAGCGAGATTGCCACCCCGTTTGACGTGATCGAACCGCTAACGCAAACCGTGCCGGTGGTGTTCGCCTCGCCGCACAGCGGTCAGGACTACCCCGCCAGCTTCGTCGCCGCCAGCCAGTTGGACCCGGTGTCGCTGCGCCGCTCCGAAGACGCCTTTGTCGATGAACTTTACGAACATGCCCCGCGCATCGGCGCGCCGCTGCTGCGCGCCCATTTTCCACGCGCCTATGCCGATCCCAACCGCGAACCGTGGGAACTCGACCCGGACATGTTTTCAGACGAACTGCCCGCGTGGGTCAACTCCACCAGCCCGCGTGTGCGCGCCGGGCTGGGTACGGTGGCCAAAGTCGTCACCGACGGCGCGGAAATTTATGCGGGTAAAATCGCTTTTGAGGAAGCCGAGCGGCGGGTCGAGACCTGCTACAAACCCTATCACGCGCGTCTTGTACAATTGCTGCAAAGCACCCGCGAGCGCTTCGGCGCCTATCTGCTGATCGACTGCCATTCCATGCCGTCGGTGGGCGGGCCGATGGACAAGGATCCCGGCACCAACCGCGTCGACATGGTGCTGGGCGACGCCAACGGCGTTTCATGCACGCCGCACGTCACCAATTTAGTATATAACCTATTGAAAGATATGGGCTATCGCGTGGTGCTGAACGCGCCTTACGCCGGTGGGTTCACCACCCGCCATTACGGCGTCCCCGCTGCGGGCGGCCATGCGTTGCAGATCGAAGTCAACCGCGCGCTGTACATGGACGAACGAAGCATCACCCGCAACCCCGGTTTTTCCACCTTGGCCGAAAACCTGGCCGCCATGATCGACGCCATTTGCGCCATCGACGCGAACGTGTTGAAAGGGTGAACTAAGCCATGAAACAGCAGCACGCCATCATCACCTTGCGCGATTCCAAGCCCGAAGACGTGGCCGACATTCAGCGCATCTATGCCCACCATGTGGAAAGCAGCACCTCTAGTTTTGAAGAAGTGGCCCCGAATACGGAAGAACTCGCCGCCCGCCGGCATACGATCCTCGAACTCGGCATGCCTTACATCGTCGCCGAATTGAACGGCACGGTGCAGGGCTTCGCCTATGCCAATAAATTCCGTCCCCGTTCGGCCTATCGCTACACGGTGGAAAATTCCATCTACGTCGAACCCGCCGCCACCGGCAACGGCATCGGCACCCAACTGCTCACGGAACTGATCGAGCGCTGCACCCGGCTGGGCTATCGCCAGATGATCGCCGTGATCGGCGGCGCAGGCAACGTCGCCTCCATCAACCTGCACAAACGCTTGGGCTTCACCGTCGCCGGACATTTAAAATCCACCGGGTTCAAATTCGGCGCGTGGGTCGATACCCTGTTCATGCAGCGCGCGCTGGGCGACGGCGACGACACCCTGCCCGAAGAACACGCCTAAGCCATCCCCAAAGGTTGCTTCAAATTGGCATGTCCATTGCAACACCTAGGGCATGGAAAAGCTATCAACCCGCGGCGCTTTCAGACGCCATGCCCGACCCATCCTCGCTGGGGTAGCCTTGGGACTCACCTTGATCTGGGCGCAAAACGTCCTGGCCAATCCCCTTCAACCCACTGAAATCATTTCCGAAGACATCGCCAAAGAGGCCGATACCTGCACCCGGGCCATCACCCGGCAGGAACGCCGCCAAGGCATTCCGGCAGGCCTGTTGAAGGCCATTTCCCATGCGGAATCGGGCCGTTGGGATGCCCAAAACCGGGAAATTCTTGCCTGGCCGTGGACGGTGACGACCGGCGGCAAGGGGTACTTTTTGCCCAACCGCGTGGATGCCGTCGCTTTTGTTGAGTCCTTGCAGGCCGAGGGCGTGGAAAACATCGATGTCGGCTGCATGCAAATCAACCTGAAATACCACCCCGAAGCCTTCAATAGCATCGAGGACGCCTTCGATCCCCACGCCAACGCGCAGTACGCGGCGGATTTTCTGCGCGAACGCTTTGCAGTGTCGAAATCCTGGCTTCAAGCGGCGGGGGATTATCATTCCACGACCGCCGCACGCAACAAAACCTACCGCGATAAAGTCGCCAAGTTGTGGAAAGACACCCAGAAAGACACCACGGCGGCCTCCACCACCGTCGATTCCGCCAAACCCCGCGCCAAGACTAACGTCACCACCGCCGTCACAGCGACCACCGGCGCCGCCATGCAACTGGCGGCTACCACGCTGCCGCCGCCCGACGCCAGCCTCACCAAACGGTTCAACGAATCGTTCCGCGCCCGCAGCACGCCCGGCGGCATGACCAACACCGGACAAACCCTCACCAACCGGCTCAACGCCTTAAAGCCCGGCGCGCACCTCAACGGCGGCTCCGCAGATTCCTTTGCGCAAAAGCGCCAAATGCAATTGATGGCTTGGCGTCAGGATAACGGTTTTCCGAAGCCTTCTGCCGAGCCCATGCCACGGCCCGGCTCCTTATCCCAGGCGATCGGTCAATAATTCATTTCACGCTTGCCCCGTTCACGCGCTCGTCTTACAAGAGGCTGTTGCCATATGGGCACAGGCACACTATATCCCCTTCATCATTTTTTATGACGTGAACGCACCTCCCCCCAAAATCATAAGCTTTAACAGCATACGGCCCCAACATCATGACCCAGACTGCTCCCCACCGCACCAATAGCGAAGTGCTCACCGCGACCGTTGAACTCGCCGGCAAAAAAGTTGTCGACGTCGGCTGCGGCGAAGGCAACCTGGTGCGCCTGATGACCCGCCACGACGCCAAGGTATTCGGCGTCGAATGCAACCCGGCGCAACTGGAAAAAGCGCACGAACACACGTTGGTGGGCAACGAAATTTACCACGCGGGCCGCGCCGAGGCGCTGCCGTTCGCCGATGGTTCCATCGACTTGGTGGTATTTTTCAATTCACTTCACCACATTGACGTGGACGCCATGCCCAAAGCCCTGGCCGAAGCCGCGCGCGTTCTAAAGGTCGGTGGCCAAGTTTACATTTGCGAACCGGTGGCCGAAGGCGCTCACTTCAAACTGATGCAGCCGGTGCATGACGAAACAGCCGAACGCGCCAAGGCCTATGAAGCCATTCAAAACGCAGAAAGCCTGGGCTTTTCTTTGGGCGAAGAATTCACCTATCTGCACCCCGCCCACCACCAAAATTTCGACCAGTTCAAGGAACGCATGCTGCGCATCAATCCGCACCGCGCGGATGACTTCGCCGCCAATGAATCGGCGCTAAAAGCCGCCTTTGACCGTTTGGGTACGGCCGATGGCGACGGTTCTGTGTTCGACCAGCCCATGCGCGTGAATCTGCTCAACAAGATTTGATCGCGCAAAAATCGCGCAAAACCGACTGAATCGAGCCCCGAGCCGATACGTCGCCGGGATTCATGGCTGTTTAAAGCTTAAGCGCGTATACTGTGCCCGGTCTCAACGATTCGCAGAACGGAACAATGCGTCATGGCGGACGACAACGGCGACGAACACAAAGCCCTTTTGGATGTGCCTTTAGAGGTCACGGCGGTGCTGGGCACCGCCAACATGAAGGTCAGCCAACTTTTGAAAATGGGTCGCGGCGCGGTAGTTCAATTGGACCGCACCGTGGGCGAAGACATCGAAGTCAAAGCCAACGGTAACCTCATCGCCAAGGGCGAAGTGGTGGTGGTCGAAGATCACCTAGCCATCACCATGACCAAGATTTTCAAGACCAATCTCTCTAGCCGCTAAGGTTGACCAACCGCTAAACCGTTTTCCAACGGACGTGCTTCTATTGGTTTGCCTATTCGTTTTTACTTGCGCTCAAAGCGATAAACGCAGCACCCAGCGCGCCGAACGCACGAGACAGCGTTAAATCCATCCCCGCAAACAACCGTGCCGCCAAACCGACGGGCGGATAGTAAACCGCACTGCGAAACACCTGCACCTCCAATCCGGCGTCAGCGGCCAGCGCCGTTAGTTCCGCTTTGGTAAAAAACCGAGCATGCCGCCATAATGGATCGCCAAACAGAGCGCGCGCCCGGCGCACAAGCGCCCACAGACTCCACCTTCCCAATTCACCGATCACCAATCGCCCACCGGGCCGCAGCACGCGCGCCATTTCCTTGACCATCTTGTCCGGCTCATCACATACGCACAGAACCGTCATGGCGATAACCCTATCGAACGCGCCGTCGGCAAACGGCAACGCCGCCGCGTCGGCAATTTGATAGCTTGCGCCGCTGCGAACCTTGGCGGCGGCAATCATGCCGGGATCAACATCAACGCCCACCGCATCGGCCCCCAAACGGGCAAGCTTTTCCGTCAGCGCGCCATCGCCGCAGCCAACGTCCAAGACCCTCTTGCCCGCAAGCGGCGACATCATGGAAAGGACAAGATCGTGCTCTACCGACTCGGTGATCGCCCCCAAGACCGTACCCCGCCAGCGCGCATAAGAAGACGGATCAATGTCCGCCTTGGCGGGCTTTGGGGCGTTCAAACGGGCGCGTCCTCAACCGGTAGCCCCGCCGCCTTCCATTCGGGATAGCCCTCTACCAGACGGCGCGCCTTGAAGCCCTTTTTACGCAGGTGCGCGACCGCCTCGAACGACAAGACGCAGTATGCCCCCCGGCAATAGGCAATAACTTCGTGGTCCTTGGGCAAGTCCTTCAGGCGTTTGCCGAGATCGGAGAGCGGAATGTTCACGGCCCCAGGCAAATGACCCGCCGCAAACTCATCCGCCGGACGCACATCGAGCACCGTCACCAGCCCATCCTTGGCGCGGCGCAGCAATTCCCTGCGCGACAACGCCTCCATATCATCGCGGCTGCGGAAATAACCGGATAGAACGCGTTCAACCTCGGCGTTGTGGCGCTCGGCAGTCACACGAAGATTACTCAGCAGACCGACCACATCATCCCCCGACAAGCGATACAAAACATGCACGCCATCTTTGCGGGCTTCCGCCAGCCCGGCCCGGCGCAACAGCAACAGGTGGTGCGACGTGTTGGCCATGCTTTGCCCCACCAAGTCCGCAAGCGTCTCAACGCTCCGCTCGCCCTGCCCCAAATGTTCCATCAATTCCAGGCGCACGGGATGGCTCATGGCTTTCGCCACGCCAGCAAGATGCTCGAACAAAGCTTGTTTTGGAGATTGCGTTGACATGCGAACCGTTCACCCGCCTTAAAGTTCAAACGATTATTTGACTATAGGGTTCAGAATAAACGCAACGGCGTGATTTTTCAAGGTTCAGACGATCAACCTATACGACGAACCACAAGGACAACATTTTCGGTATTGACAAATGCGACTCATAATTACAATATTCAAACATTCATTTGAATATTGTAATTATGGGAGACGGTCAATGTGGGCAGAGATTCAAGAGTATGAACCAATCATCCGGTTAAGCGCCTTTCTCGGCATCTTCACCGTCATGGCGTTGTGGGAAATTGTTACGCCCCGGCGCAAACGCGCATTTTCACGCCTGACGCGCTGGCCCAACAACCTCGGCATCGTGGCCTTCAACACGGTGGTGCTGCGCGTGCTGTTTCCCACCGCCGCAATCGGCGTAGCCTTGGCTGCTGAGGCCAACGATTGGGGACTGTTCAACGCCTTCGCCCTGCCGGAATGGCTGGCGGTGGTGCTGGCGGTGATCATCATGGATTTCGCCATCTACCTGCAGCATGTCTTAGTGCATGCCGTCCCGGCGCTGTGGCGGCTGCACCGCATGCACCACGCCGACCTAGATTACGACGTCACCACCGGCGCGCGTTTCCATCCCATCGAAATCGTCATCTCCATGGGCCTCAAACTGATGGTGGTGAGCGCGCTGGGCGCCCCGGCGCTGGCAGTGCTGATCTTCGAGGTCGTGCTCAACGCCACCGCCATGTTCAACCACGGCAACGTGCGCATTCCGCTCGGACTGGACCGCGTGCTGCGCTGGATCTTAGTGACGCCGGACATGCACCGGGTCCATCACTCCGTCATCCCGCAGGAAACCAATTCCAACTTCGGCTTCAATCTGCCGTGGTGGGACCGCCTGTTCGGCACCTATACCGCCCAGCCGCAAGGCGGGCATGAAGGCATGACCATCGGTATCGAACAATTCCGCGAAGGCCACGATCTGCGCCTCGACCGCATGCTGATCCAGCCGTTTTTAGGCGCGCCCGGCGATTACGCCATCAACCGCAGTGGAGAGCAGCATCCATGACGATCAACCGTTCCGTTTTAATCCGTGGGGGCGTCTTGCTCGCCCTGGCTGCGGGCATCGCCTTCGCCACCCAATATCGCGATGCGCTTGATGTCGAAACCTTATCGATAAAGCTGGACGGCCTTGGCGTGTGGGCTCCCGTGGCGTTCATCGCCCTGTTCGCCTTGGCCACGGTCGGATCCCTCCCCGGCATGGTATTCGCCTTGGCGGGCGGAGCGATGTTCGGTCCGGTTTGGGGCACGCTTTACAACCTGACCGGAGCGACCATCGGCGCGGTCTTGGCGTTCTTAGCGGCGCGCTATGTAGCGTCCGGCTGGGTCCGCGCCAAGACGGGGCCAAGGTTGGAACGCATCATGCGCGGCGTCGAAGATGAAGGCTGGCGGTTCGTCGCCTTTACCCGACTGGTGCCGTTGTTCCCCTTCAACCTGCTCAATTACGCGTTGGGCCTGACGCGCATTCCGTTGACGCAATACACCATCGCCACCGCCGTGTGCATGGCCCCCGGCGCACTGGCCTATACCTATCTGGGACACGCCGGACGCGAAGCGGCGGCAGGCAGCGAGACCGCCATCCGCAACGGCCTGATCGCGCTGGGCCTGCTGGCCGTGGTGATGTTTCTGCCGCGCCTGATCAAGAAAATACGCGGGGCAAAAGATCGCCTCGCTACGCAAGACCTCAAAAACCGTCTCGACGGCGGCGAGGATATTTTGGTGCTCGACGTTCGTCCGCTGGCCGATTACGCAGGGGAAAATGGGCACATTCCCGGCGCGAAGCATATCCCGCTGGAAGAAATAGAAACCCGACTTTCCGAATTGGAAATCCGGCGCGACCTCCCCATCGCCGTCATCTGCCGCACCAACAAAAAATCTGGCCAGGCGGCGGAGCGGCTCAAGGCCGAAGGCTTCACCAACATCCTGCTCGTCGATGACGGTATGACCGGGTGGAGCCGCAACGGATTTTCCACCGTGAGCGAAACGCCATAAAACAGGAGTACGCGACATGTCCATTCTGTTGATCTTAGCGGGCGTATCCACGGGGTTGCTGCTCGGCATTCTCGGTAGCGGCGGGTCCATCATCACCCTGCCGGCCTTGATGTATCTGCTTGATGTCGCGCCCAAACCCGCGATCGCCATGAGCTTGGGCATTGTCGGCGTTACGGCGTCCATCGCCACCCTACAGCACTGGCGCAAGGGCAATGTGAATTTGCCGGTGGCGCTGGTGTTCAGCATATTCGGCGCAGGCGGAACGTTCGCCGGGGCGAAAATCGGCATCATCATGCCGGAATTGCTGCAATTGGGCATGTTCGCGGCGATCATGTACATGGCCGCGTACCGAATGCTGAAACCCAAACCGATCGCCGCCGAAGATTCTGTTCCGGGCATTGGCGGCGGCGGCGTGGCCGTCCTAGAAGCCCCCCTGGTCTCGGCACGTCTCGGCCATATCGCCATGCATGGGATCGTCGTCGGCGTGTTGACCGGCATGGTCGGCGTAGGCGGCGGTTTCCTCATCGTGCCCGCCTTGGTCTTACTTTCGGGACTGAGTATGAAAGAAGCCGTGGGCACCTCCCTGGCCATCGTCACCGCAAAATCCTTCGCCGGTCTCGCCGGATACGCCGGAGCCGTTGAAATCGATTACGCCCTTATGGGCGGCTTCACCGCCGTGGCGGTCGTCAGCGGCATCGTCGGCGGATACATCTCGGCGCACATTCCCGCCGCTTTGCTGAAAAAGAGTTTCGCCGTGTTTCTCATCTTGGTGGCGACGTACATTGTGCTTAAAGAGTTCGGCGGCTGGTAGGAGTAATTAGGAGAAGCATTATGATGGGTGGATACGGTGATATGGGATGGTTCGGACCGGGCTTCGGCGGCGTCTTTATGATCCTGTGGTGGATATTGATCATCGCCGGGCTCGCCGCCTTGGCGCGTTGGTTGATGTCTCTTTCACGTGGAGACGCCCCGCGCAAGAGCGCGCTTGACGTCCTTGACGAACGCTATGCGCAAGGAGAGATCAACCGCGATGAATATGAACAGCGCAAACGCGATCTCCAAGGCTAAGAACAAAAAATATGCCATCGACGTGTTAGCTGTAGATCACCGGAAAAACTGTAATGAAGTTTCTCTTCATTTTGAACGATATCCCATACGCAAGCGAACGCGGCCGCAATGCGTTGCGCCTAGCGCAGACATTCTGTCTCGATATAATCGGAAATGATATCACCGTATTCCTGATGGGAGATTCCGTGACTTGCGCCAAAGATTGGCAACTTCCTAGCATCGATAAGCAAGCCCCCGGACAAATCCTCAAAGAGATTATCGCCAACCAAGGACGCGTTCTCGCCTGCTCATCATGCATGGATGCTCGCGGATTTTCCGGAGACGAACTGCTTGCGGACGTTTGGCTGGGCACGCTCGACGATTTGGCAGGGATGGCCAAAGAAGCGGATAAAGTATTCGCCTATTGAATGATCAAAGGCCCATTCACGGGATGGAAGTTAGCGTGAAGGACAGGATCATGGCGCCAATCCCATCATGAATTCTTCTTCAACGCCCTCCAGAATTTCAAGAAGATTTTGCGGCAACTGAAATCCTGTCTCCGCCAAAGCCAAGTGGATTTCGTCTGCTGTCAGTATCACCCCGTCCCCGGGAACAACGGCGCCGTCGTTCACGAGTAACGCTGGGGCTTCTGGCCCCACAATACATTTCACCTCCGTCATCAAGGTTGTGGCCAGCGCGGTAGCATAAGAAAGATAAAGTTGGCAACGCCCACCCGGAGTTTCCCTTGTTACAACGGTAATGATTGGCGGGGTAGACATCACGCAACCTCCCCCAACGTCAGACGATCCGATGCACCATCAACCGACTGGATTTCTGAATGATCAGAGGTGAACACGACGATCGTTGCGGGGCGAATGACCAGCGGCCGCCTCTGAGAACCAACCGTGGCGATGCGCAATATATGCATGATAAAAGAGCCTCCTTACAGAATCTGCAAAAAACCTGGCGTCTGCCCGCCTCTTGACAGAGTCTACCCAGTAGCACAACATTCAAGCGTTCAATTGATAATTTGTCTATACGGTAAATCTTGTATCACACCATAGACATGAACCCGGACCATCCCGCCAGTCCATCCGCATGAAAAGTTAACTTTCAAACGGGTGAAGACACTATGTAGCGGGCCTAAAACAGAGGGCGTCTCATGCGCATATTGTTGATCATTAACGATCCACCCTACGGCAGCGAGCGTTGTTACAACGCCCTACGCCTTGCTCATGCCCTGGCAAAGGGAAAGCCCGACAATCAAGTCACCATTTTTCTGATGGCTGACGCAGTGGTCGCGGCTCGCAGAGGACAGAAAACGCCAGAAGGTTTTTACAATATCGAATTGATGCTAAAACGCGTCTTAACTGGGGGAGGCAGTGTGCTTTTGTGCGGTACATGCATGGATGCGCGCGGACTGCTCGACGAAGATTTAGTCGACGGGATGAACCGCAGCACTATGGCCAAACTGGCCGAAGAAACAGCGGCGGCGGACAAAGTGCTCGTATTCTGATGATACCGTCAGATTCCCGCATTCCACCCGCGCGCAGCGGCGCAAAGCGACAATGTGGCGAATGCGATCACGACGGTGAAATGCATCACGGCGGCGATCAGTTCCGGCGAAAACAGCCGCACCGTCACATGGTGAATGACCATCATCACCACAGCCACCGCGCCGCCCATCGCCAGCGCCACGCCCAGCATCGCCACGGTGGCGTGTAAAAAAGCGATTTCGGCGGTGGCGTGACCGTTGAAGGGAATAAGCAAGCCGCTCCAAAACAAGGCGTTGGCGACGATGCCCAGCGCGATCAGCCGCTGCGGCGTAACGAACCCGAACGGCGCGTCTTCTTGCGCTTGGGATGCTTCGGGCGCATGGAGCGTTGCGGAATGTACGGAAAATGCGTTCAAGGTTGCGGTTTGCATGGCACGGCCTCATCAGCAGGATGGATTGCGTACCCTCACCCTACCCCAGCCCCGACAAGGATGCTGTGACGTCGCGCACTCGCCGCCTTTGAAAGCGCCTTTAGCCTAAAACAACCCCTCGATCTCGCCCTGCTCGTTCACGCGGATGCCTTCCGCCGATGGGGTTTTGGGCAGGCCCGGCATCGTCATGATGTCGCCGCAGATCACCACCACAAATTCCGCCCCTGCCGAAAGGCGCACGTCGCGCACCGGCATCACGTGATTGGACGGCGCGCCCAGCAGATCGGGATCGGTGGAAAAACTGAATTGCGTCTTGGCGATACACACCGGCAATTCGCCAAACCCGGCATCTTGGAACATGGTGAACTTGGCGCGGATTTTTTTATCCGCAATGACGCCCTGCGCGCCATACAGCGTGCGCGCCACGGTGCGCACCTTGTCCCACAACGGCATGGCGTCGGGATACAGCGTGTGAAATTCCGCAGGATGGTTTTCCACCAAATCCACCACGGCGTGGGCTAACGCTTCGGCGCCTTGGCTGCCGTCGCGATGATGGGTGCAGGCAATCGCGCCGACATCCAATTCGGCGCAATACTGACGGACCAAATCCAGCTCCGCCTCATCATCGCTGGCGAACTGGTTGATGGCGACCACCACCGGCACGCCGAAATGGCGGAGATTTTCCACATGGCGCGCCAGGTTTTCAAAGCCCTTGGTCAGGGCCGCTTCATTGGCGCGTTCATATTCGCCCTTGACCGCGCCGCCATGCATTTTTAAAGCGCGCAGCGTCGCCACCAGCACCACCGCGTTGGGCGCGATATTGCCTTTGCGGCATTTGATATCGAAGAATTTTTCAGCGCCCAAGTCCGCGCCGAAGCCCGCCTCGGTCACCACGTAATCGGCGCACGTCAGGGCCGTCTTGGTCGCCATCAAGGAATTGCAGCCGTGCGCGATGTTGGCGAACGGCCCGCCGTGGACAAACGCCGGGGTGCCTTCCAAAGTCTGCACCAAGTTGGGTTTAAGCGCGTCTTTCAACAATGCAGCCATCGCGCCCTCGGCCTTGATTTCTGAAGCGCGCACGAAGCGGCGCTGCTCCATATCCTGGCCGATGATGATGTTGCCGAGACGGCGCTGCAAATCGGTCAAATCGGTGGCAAGGCACAAAATGGCCATGACTTCGGAAGCCGCCGTAATGTCGAAGCCGCCTTCGCGCGGCGCGCCGTTGGAAACGCCGCCGCCCAAGCTGGTGACGATTTCACGCAACGAACGGTCGTTCATATCCACCGCGCGACGCCAACTGATGCGCCGGTTATCCAAACCTAAATCCATGCGCCAATAGACCGCGTTGTCGATCATCGCCGCGAGCAGATTGTTGGCCGCCGCAATGGCGTGAAAATCGCCGGTGAAATGCAAATTAATGTCTTCCATCGGAATGACCTGCGCACGACCGCCGCCCGCCGCCCCGCCCTTCATGCCGAAACATGGGCCGAGGCTCGGTTCACGCAAACAGATCGCGGTTTTTTTGCCGATGCGAGAAAGACCATCGCCCAAGCCCACCGTGGTGGTGGTCTTGCCTTCACCCGCAGGCGTCGGCGAAATGGCGGTGACCAACACCAGCTTGGCGTCGGGGCGCGGTGCTTGCGCCGCGATCCACGGCAGCGTCACCTTGGCCTTGTCGTCGCCGTAACGCACCAAAGCGTCGGCTGGAATGCCCAGCTTGGCCGCGATCTCGCCGATATCTTTGGGCTTTACGCTGCGCGCGATTTTTAAGTCGTTGGTCATATCGTCTCCTCTAGGCCTTCTCTTCGCACACTATAGCGCCAACAATGCCGCGATCAGAAGGAATAAGCGGCAGAAAAGCCGCTCCGCGACGGCGAAACGGCTTTGCACTTGCCCAGTGATGGCGACTTGAAAAACTATTTGGCCGAACAGACCCGCGCGGCTTCGCGCATCAATTCCAAGAAACGCTGGCGCACCAAAGTATCGCCGATACCGTGAAAGGTGCGCACCAGTTCCAAGGTGTCGCGGCGATCCATGATTTCGGCGTCGGGCGCGCTAGACGAAATGGCCTTGCCCTTCTTGCTGCCCTTTTCGGCGAAGGACTGCAATTGTGTCGGCATTTCATCAAAGAAATAGGCAATCGGCACGCCAAGAATTTTGCTGAATTCGTACAGACGGCCCGAACCGACCCGGTTGGCGCCGCGTTCATATTTTTGAATTTGCTGAAACGTCAGGCCGACCTTCGCGCCCAAGTCCTTTTGGCTCATGCCCAGCAGGGCGCGGCGGGTGCGGATACGGCCCCCGACATGAGCGTCGATCAGCGTCGGACCGTCCTTCGTTTTACGAGGTGTATTGCCGGTCGTGACAATTCTTTTAGCGTTCATCAGATTAACCCCCCGATCCATCCCCTAAATCGCCCCACACTATAAGGGAGCGCCCTGATGCTCTTATGTTTTTTATACAACCGTAAGACAAAATGTTGCAACTGTTTATTGACGAAAATTTGGCAATGGACTGATACCGTGTAGATACGGGCGGTTCCGCGCCCCCTGCCGATCATGGTAGACTGCCCTCAAGCCTGCACCCCGTCACAAGGAAACGACCGGCCATGACCACGCCCCAAGCTGGAATCTTCACCGAAGGCAACCGCGCCCAGCATGTTTTGGAATACGCGGTGAAGCCCGACGCGCCGCCGGCCGACATCAAAGCCGCGCTGGCCCGCGCCCGATCGAGCGTTCCCGCAACCGTCGCCCATGTGCTGGCGCTGGGGCCTTCTCTATGGGCGCGTCTGGCGCGCGATCACATGCCGGTGGGACTCACCGATTTTCAACCCATCAACGGCCCCAAGGTCCATGCTCCGGCGAGTCAGCGCGATATTTTGGTGTGGCTGCACGGCCCGGCGCAAGACGCCGTGTTCGACGCGGCCACGGCGGTGGATCATGCCCTGCGCGATGTGGCGGTGCGCGAATTGGACCTGCCCGGCTTCACCTATCACGACAGCCGCGACATAACCGGCTTTGTCGACGGCACCGCCAACCCCAAAGACGTGGCGGCGCGCAAAGTGGCGGCGCTGATCCCCGATGGCGAAATCGGCGCGGGCGGCGCGTTCGTATTCAGCCAGCGCTACATCCACAATCTCGACGCCTTCAACGCCCTGCCTGTGCCTGAACAAGAGCGTGTCTTTGGCCGCACCAAAGCCGACAGCATCGAACTGGAAGGCGACGCCATGCCCGCGGACGCCCACGTCAGCCGCACCGATTTAAAGATCGACGGCCAAGGGCAAAAGATGTACCGCCGCTCCATGCCTTACGGCGGCGCGGGCGAACACGGGCTCTATTTCCTGGCGTTCACGTGCGATCAATCGCGCTTTGCAACCGTGCTCGCCAGCATGTACGGGCAAAGCGGCGATGGCGTCACCGACCACCTGATGAGCTTCTCCCAAGCCGTCACCGGAAGTTATTGGTTCGCGCCGAGTGAGAGGGATTTGGCGGCGGCGCTTAAATAACCCCGCGCCGTCATCACCGGACTAGGGTCCGGTGGTCCATGACTTCAAATCACGAAGTTATAAATATGGATGCGCGGATCAAGTCCGCGCATGACGGACTTATAAATAGTCCCCTACGGCTTCCAGCTTTCCAAGTCCGCCGGGGCCTGTTCGCCGGTGGTCATGTCTTTGACTTCGTGCGCGATTTGCTCGGCGTTGGCGGGGAACCACACGTAGGGAATGCCCTTGCGCGAAGCATATTTCATCTGCGCCTTAAGCGATTTTTCTTCGTGGTACATTTCGACCTTGAAGCCGCGTTCACGAAGCGTGCGCGCGCAGGCCGCAACGTCGGCGCGCGACGAGCCGGGCAGGCACGCCACCATCACCTCGGTCGGGCACATCGGGCCGATTTGAACTTGGCCCTCTTTCACCAGCTTGGAAAAAATGCGCGAAAAGCCGATGGAGATGCCCACGCCCGGCAGCTTTTGGCGCGAATACGCGCCCACCAAATTATCGTACCGCCCGCCCGCGCACACGGTCGGGAAATCGGGGTAATCCACCAGCTTTCCTTCGTAAACCGTGCCGGTGTAATAATCGAAGCCGCGCGCGATGGACATATCGGCGACCACCGTGCCACGGGCCAAGTGAGCAAGCTCCATCATCACGAAGCTCAGTTCTTCCAGCCCCGCTTCAAGCAATTCGTTATCGATGCCGAAGGCGCGGACTTTATCGGCGAAGCTGGCGTCATCGGTTCTGATGCCCGCCAGCTCGACGCACTTGCGCGCCACCACCGGGGGGATATCCAACTCGCCCACCATGCCGTCGATCACGCCGTCCACGCCTATTTTATCGAGTTTGTCGGCGATGCGGATCGCGCCCACCACGTCATGGATACGCAAGCCCTGATAAAAGCCCTGCAAGATTTTACGGTTGTTGATGTGCAGACGCACCGGACCGATGGGCAGCCTTGAGAGCACATCCAGCGCCATGGCGGGGATTTCAGCGTCGAAGTGTAACGACACTTCGCCCATATCCACCACGTCGATGTCGCACTGGTAAAATTCGCGCAGGCGGCCTTCCTGCGGGCGCTCACCACGCCAGCAGCGCTGCATCTGGTAGCGTTTAAACGGGAACACCAGATCGCCGAAATGCTGGGCGACGTAACGCGCCATCGGCACGGTCAGGTCATAGTGCAGCGCCAAGCGCCCGCCCTCATCCTCGCCGGGTTCGGCGGCCAGACGGCGCAGCGCGTAGATTTCTTTATCCGCATCCCCGCCCTTGGCGACCAGCACTTCGATTTCTTCGACACTGGGCGTTTCGATGGAACTGAAGCCATAACTTTCAAACGCGTCCTGGATGGATTTCAGCCAGCGCTGTTCAACCAGACGGACCTCCGGCAGCCATTCCAAAAAGCCCGAAACGGGGCGCGGTTTGAAGATTTTGTCTTTATCGTCGGCCATGAAAGTCGTCCGTTGGTCAAAAATGGGGGATCAAGGGGGTATTTGTAGCCTCCCCCGCCCGGTAATCAAGGGTTATTCGCCCTGTTTCCCTTTCAATCGCTCCAACGTGATTTTCATATGACGCGCCCGAGCCTTAAGGGCCGGTACAGAGCTGGCGGCGGCTTCCCCGACAAGGTTCAGGGTCACATCGATCAGTTGTCCATTTTGAGCGGCAAAATCAGCAAGCCCTTGCAGAGCGAATGTCTGTACGATGTGGCTCTTGTCACTGGCAAACCAGCGCTGAAAAAGTTCCGCTGCATCTAGAATCTCATCTTTGCCCAAGTTCAATCGGGGAAGAAGCTGAGCTAGGTGCCAGCGCAATTCCTTCTGAGACGCGCCATTCGCCAGTTCCAACAACAGCGCCTTGAACGGAGCCAAGACCACCTCATTGCCCGCACTGGCTTTTTCTAACGCATCGGCAGCCCGCATACGCACAGCGGCATTGGGATAGGACATCAAATCCATCAATTCCGCCGCCAGCTCGGGCTTTGCACGCACCAATGCGGCAGCGGCAGCGGACCCGCCCACCGTGCGCAAATCCCCGTCTTTAATCAGGTCCAATATCTCGCCCATCACCGTGCATTCCCCAATGGCGTTAGAGCCAGTTTGGCCTTATATAAAGCCCATGACAAAACAAAACCCCCGCATCGCGCCCAAAATCGGCATCATTTCACTGGGCTGCCCCAAGGCCTTGGTGGATTCCGAGCGCATCCTCACCAAGCTGGGTGCGGAAGGTTATGAGATTTCCGACAGTTACGAAGGCGCGGACGTGGTGTTGGTCAACACCTGCGGTTTTATCGATAGCGCCCGCCAGGAAAGCCTGGAAGCCATCCAAGAAGCCATGGCGGAAAACGGGCGGGTGATCGTCACCGGGTGTTTAGGCATCGATGAAAGCGCCATCCGCAAGGTCGCGCCCGGCGTGTTGTCGGTCAGCGGACCGCAGCAATACGAACAGGTGGTCCAGGCCGTACACGCCGCCGCGCCGCCCCTGCACGACCCGTTCATGGATCTGGTGGGGCCGGAAGGCATGAAGCTCACGCCGCGCCATTATTCGTATTTAAAAATTTCCGAAGGCTGCAACCATTCCTGCAAGTTCTGCATCATCCCCGATATCCGTGGGCCCCTGGTCAGCCGCCCGGCGGGCGACGTGCTGGCCGAGGCCGAACGCTTGGTCGATGCGGGCGTCAAGGAACTGCTGGTCATCAGCCAAGACACCAGCGCCTACGGCGTGGATTTGAACTACGCCCCAAGCGCCTGGAATGGACGTGGGCGCGGCCGCCCCGTCAAGACCCGCATGTTCGAACTGGCCGAGGCGCTCGGCGATTTGGGCGCGTGGGTGCGCTTGCACTACGTCTATCCCTACCCGCATGTGGACAACGCCATTCAGTTGATGGCCGACGGCAAAATCCTGCCGTACTTAGACATCCCGTTCCAGCACGCCAGCGCCAATGTGCTGAAAGCCATGCGCCGCCCCGCCCATCAGGAAAAGACCTTGGAGCGCATTCAGCGCTGGCGCGAGATTTGTCCCGACATCGCCATTCGCTCCACCTTCATCGTCGGCTTCCCCGGCGAAACCGAAGACGATTTCGAAACCTTGTTGCACTTCCTGGAGGACGCGCAGTTGGACCGGGTGGGCTGTTTTCAATACGAAAACGTGCGGGGCGCGCAGGCCAACGACCTGCCCGACCATGTGGACGCGGAAGACAAAGCCTCGCGCTGGGAACGTTTCATGGAACTGGCCCAGGACATTTCCGCGCGCAAACTGATGGATCGCGTCGGCCAGGACATGCGGGTGTTGATCGACGAGGTGGACGAAACCGGGGCGATCGGTCGCACCTATGCCGACAGCCCGGAAATCGACGGCCACGTCATCATCGAAGACGCCGCGCATCTTAAACCCGGCGACTTCGCCACCGTCACCATCACGCGGTCGGGCGAATACGATCTGTGGGGCGAATTGAAGGACGCCGCTCCATGAGCCTCAAGGCCGCCGTCATTCCCGTCACCCCGTTGCAGCAAAACTGCACCTTGATGTGGTGCGATGAAACGATGCACGGCGTGATCATCGATCCCGGCAACGAGGTGGACACGATCTTGGAAGCCGTCGAGGAAGTCGGCATCACGGTCGATCGCATCTTGCTCACTCACGGTCACTTCGACCATGTGGGCGGGGCGATGGACTTATCGGAACGTCTGCACGCGCCCATCTTCGGCCCGCACAAGGACGATGAATTCATCACCACCGCCGTGGTCAAAGCCGGGGAAAAGTACCATCTGCCCGGCGGGCGCGACGTGGCGGGCAATACGTGGCTGAACGACGGCGATACCGTGACCTTCGGCAATGTCGCACTCGACGTGATCCACACCCCCGGACACACGCCGGGGCATATCGTCTATTACAATGCGAGCGCCAAACTGGCCCAAGTGGGCGACGTGCTGTTTCAGAGTTCCATCGGGCGCACGGATTTTCCGCGCGGCGATCTGAATACCTTGATCCATTCCATCACCACAAAACTATGGCCGCTGGGCAACGACGTCACCTTCATCCCCGGCCACGGCCCAAACTCGACGTTTGGCCGGGAACGCGCCAGCAATCCTTATGTCGGCGACGCCGCGCCTAGAGGCTGAGCCTTATTGCGGTTCGGCAATATCGCCCTGCACCTCAGGCAACGGCAGCGACAGCGCCCACGCCGCCAACACAAACAGCAACGACAAGATCAAACACGCCACCAGCCCGCCCCATTGATAGGCCAAACCGGAAATCAAAGTGCCCGCCAATCTGCCGCCCGCGTTGGCCATGTAATAAAAACCGACGTCCATCGACACGTGCTGGCTTTTTGAATAGGCCAACACCAGATACGAGTGCACCGCGGAATTGATGGCGAACACGATGCCGAACACCATTAACCCGACCACCACGCTCAACCCCGGAGCCACGCCGAATTGCACCGCCAGGGCGATGCCCGCCGTCACGGCGGCCAAGATCAAAATCCATAACCGCGACAAAGCGCCGCCCGGCGCCTCGCCGGAACGTTTGAGCATTTTCGGGGCGGCGGCCTGTATGAATCCGTAACCGATCACCCACGCCGCCATGTAGCCGCCCACTTCGGCATTACCCCAACCCAACGTCGCGGCTAAAAACAGCGGCAGCCCTACCACGAACCAGATGTCGCGCGAACCGAACAGGAAGAAGCGCGCCGCCGATAACCAGTTGATGTCCGCGCTTTTGGAAAATACTTCCGTGAACTTTACTTTGGCTTTAGCCTGCCCCAGATCACCAGGCAGACTGATGACGGCAGCCAACAGCACGATAGCCAATGCCCCCGCCATGGCCAGCAACGCGCCCTGAAAACCAAAGCCCGCCAGCAGCACGCCGCCCAGAAAAAAGCCCACGCCTTTCAGCGCGTTTTTCGAACCGGTCAGCACCGCCACCCACTTAAACAGCGCGCCATGCTCACCGCCCGGCGCATCGGCAGGCACCAGCAACTTGACCGCGCTTTTAGAGCTCATTTTGGTCAAGTCTTTGGCGATGCCCGAAAGCGCCTGCGTGCCCATCACGTAAGCCACGCCCATAATCACCGGCCACGCCGGATCGAACGCCGCCAACGCGCCCAACGCCGCCACCTGCAACGCCAAGCCCGCAAACAATGTCACCTTAAGCCCCAGCCGCGCGCCGATCCAGCCGCCCACCAAGTTGGTGATTACGCCAAAAACTTCATAAAGCACAAACAACAGCGCAATTTCGAAGGCGCTATAGCCAAGCGTATAAAAGTGCAACAGCACCAACATGCGCAGCGCGCCGTCGGTCAGCGTAAAGCCCCAATAAGCGGCGGTCACCAAAGCGTAATTGCGCGTATCCGTATTCATTGTCGCTTTCCAAAAATTGAACGCATGTTTAGCGCTATCCAATGACAGTTTGATGAAGGTCAAAACGCGATTTGACATTCCCGCAGCCTTGAGGGCAAATCCCTTATGACCCATATTGAAACCACCCTCAAGGCCGCGATCATCGGCGGCGGTCCGGCGGGCCTGATGGCCGCCGAAGCGCTGACAAAGCGCGGCATCGCCGTGGACCTGTTCGACGCCATGCCGTCGCTGGGGCGTAAATTCCTGATGGCGGGCAAAAGCGGTCTTAACCTCACCCACGCCGAACCGTTTGAAGATTTTATCAACCGTTTCGGCGCGGCCAAGGCGCATTTGCGCCCCATGCTCGACGCCTTTCCGCCAAAATCAATTCAAGACTGGGCGTTTGAGTTGGGGGTAGAGACCTTTGTCGGTACCTCACGCCGGGTATTCCCCAAGGACTTCAAGGCCGCCCCTTTGTTGCGTGCGTGGCTGAAACGGCTGCGCGCCAACGGCCTAAGCGTGCATGCGCGCCACACATGGACAGGATGGAATGCGAGCGACCAACTCACCTTCGCCACGCCTTCAGGCGAAGTCGCCGTCGCCGCGCAAACCACCGTGCTGGCCTTGGGCGGAGCAAGCTGGCCCGCGCTGGGATCAAACGCCGCCTGGGTATCCTGGCTTAAAGCCAAGGGTATCGATATCGCGCCGCTTAAACCCGCCAACTGCGGCTTCGACGTTGCCTGGAGCGCGCATTTCATCGAACGCTTTGAAGGCCAGCCGCTTAAAGGCGTGACGCTCAAGTTCCACGATCAGCAAGCCCAAGGCGAATGCATCGTGACCCAAACCGGGCTAGAAGGCGGGCCGGTATATGCACTTTCGAGCGCGCTGGTCGAAGCTATTGAACGACACGGCCCGGCGACGATTGCCATTGACCTCGCCCCAGATTTAAGCGCGGCGGAGGTATTCAAACGCTTGGCCCTGCCCAGGGATAAGCGGTCCATGGCGACACACCTCAAGCGCACGCTTGGTCTGACCGGCGTGAAGGCCGGATTGCTGCGCGAAGGCGCGAACTCGGCCATCTTTGCCGACCCGGCCAAACTCGCCGCCGCCATCAAGGCGCTGCCCGTCATGCTGACCTACCCGCGCCCCATTGCCGAGGCGATTTCGACGGCAGGCGGCGTGCGTTTCGATCAACTGGATGACGGCTTGCAGCTCAAGGCGCTGCCAGGCGTATTTGTGGCGGGTGAAATGCTCGATTGGGATGCGCCCACAGGCGGCTATCTGCTCAGCGCGTGTATGGCCACCGGTCGCTGGGCGGGGAATGCGGCGACAAACGCGCTCAATACTTAAGCGCCACATTCCGCATCCCCCTCCAAGCGATGTTTGGATCCGGCTTAATCGTCGCCGCACTGGCTCTTCAAGTTGGCCGGAAGGAAGTTCATATTTGCGTCCGTGCTGCCGTCCGTCTGCATGGTCGTATGACATGCCAAACAATTGGATTTTGAACGGACCTTCTCGTGGCCCCAAACTTCTTGAGGACAGGTTCCGTGTTTATCTTTAAACCGTGGTGCATCGGTAATGCGCGCAAACGTCCCATTGGCACGCCATTTCATGGCGGCGCGAACGGAGCTGACGTCCGACGCATTTTCCACATGATACGCCAACACCTCGGCGGTCAGGGCCGGATCGAGGCTTGCGTCTTCACCGTAGTGATCGGCCAAATTGCCGATGATCTTTTCCCAAGAAGCTTTGGGTAACGTCTGGGGCGGAAAAGCCATATGGCAATCACCGCATTCCGTCAGTACGGTTTTGTTTTGAATGACGGGAAACGTCTCGGCTTGTGCCGTAGTCGCCGCCATAACGACGAATACGGTGGCGATGCTCAGAGCGCGCATGTCTTTACTCCTTCGTTTCATCAACTTTGTGCTTGTGCAAAATGACTTCTTTGCTCTTGGGATGAATATATAACTCATACACTTCTTTTTGGTCGTCATAGACCTTCGCTTCCCAGCAGCCTTTTTCAATCGTCAAACCAATCAGCGTGTACCCCATATCTTGGACTTGCTGCTCTATTTCCTTTGGATCGCCCCAATCCTTAATGGATGCGACCTTACAAAGATGAAATTGCTCTTCCTCAGGCTGAATGGGATCGGCGTACGCAGAAAAAGCGAATGCACAGACCATCAATATCGGCAACGGCATCATCGTACGTTTCATGGACTGCTCCCACAACACAACAAGATACACAACTCTAAAGAATGATGTCTGAACTTCACCTGAATTGAACTTTTAGCCCCAGCTCACAAAACAAGCGATACGCTGGCCAATAGTTGCAACGATTTATCATGTGTGTGTGACACACCCTCAAACGGCGAACACACCCTCAAAAAGAACGGCAGAACCAAGGTTCTGCCGTTATCAAATTTTTGATAGACGCTTCATTCTTCATCGGTGGAAAAGGCTAACGCCCAAGCCAGCCGCCGTTTCTCGAACCTCCGCCGTGGCATCCCTGACAATTGGCCATGGACTTTGCGCGTTGCATTCCGAATGATGAAACTTCACCGCGATGTTCGCCAATGAACCAATTTTGTTCGGTGATGCGCAAGGGACCATCACCCGGCATGGCGTTGGACATCAAATAATTTTCAATGTGCGCGCGAGTTTGCTCGTCGAGCGAAGCATCTTCACCGAAATGATCCTGAAGATTGCCCATAATGCGCCGCCATGCACCCTGCGGCAAGGCATCGCCGCCATACGCCTGATGGCACTCACCGCATTCCTGCAGCGTCACTTGGTCGTTGATTATGAAACCTCCTGAACCGGAACCAAAGCCGCGTGGGCCACCCCCGCCACCGCTACCGCCGCCGCCATAACCACCAAAAAACCCGCCGCCGCCACCTGAAGCATGGGTATCGCCTAGCGATGTCATCAGCGGCGCGGCATAAGCCATAGTCGCGGCAACACCAAGCATAGCCAGCGCCCTGCGATAAGACCGTTTTTGAGAATTGTTTTGCTTTTGTCGCATTAGAGCGCCTCCTTGAACTTTATTTTAGACATAGCCTCTTCCCCGCATTCTCGTCACCGCCCATAGCGGCCCAAGATCACATTGTTCAATATAACTGGCACAATTTATCTGAACCTAAAATGAATTGAATCTGAACAGCGGCACATCAGTGGCGTTCAGCGAGGGTTCATGAAAAATAGCTAAGATGCGCGCAGCTATGTTGAATGAAAGTGAGGCTGCCTTGTTATTGCGGATGCTTATGCACTCAGCCGTTTTTACCGTCGCCATCGCCTTTGGCGCCATGGCGATGAACGGCGCGGGCATGTTGGATGGGTACAAAACCGGCAAGACGCGTGGCTATTCTTCTTACGATTCACGCGATAGCGCCTTCTGGCTTAAAAAAGACGACCACGAATGGAAACGCAAGGAGCACGACGATGACTAAATCGCGCAAGCCGAACCGTTTCGAAATGACCTTCCTCATGATGTGGCACGGGGTGCTGACAAGCAGCGTCCTGCTGACCTACATCAGCGGCGATGATATTTATTTTCTGCATCAATTCGCGGGATACGTCGTCTGCGGTGCGATCTTGGTGCGTCTGTTGGCGGCAGCACTCGCGCCGAAGAACAGCCCGCTCTATTTGTCTCTACCCAAGCTATTTGCGCATCGCGAAGGTGGGCGCAGCCCCTTGCTGGCCTGGATCGCCGTCGCCCTGATCACGGCGACCACTCTGGCGGCATTCAGCGGCTTGCTGGCGGAAAGTATCGGCTTCGACGATTTGCATGAGGGCCTCGCCAATGGCGTCTTGCCAGTGGTGATTTTCGTCCACATGGCGGTCGTTTTATGGAAGCCCCTGGCCCGCAGGCTTTCAAGCCTTTCGGCGCAAGACGTGGACTGGACCGTCGCCCAGGCTTCAGCCGCCGCCACAACGCTCACGGCGCATGCCGTCTCTGCCGTTCGCCGCGCCAAACCCTACCTTCAAAGTCATAAATAGTCTTTCAAAGTATTGATTTTCCATCTTCAATACACCACTTGAGGATCGACAGAGCCCTCAAAATGGAGGAATATGCGCGCATAAAAATCGGCCCTCTGGGCCCAAGGCAACAACCATGACATTGCGCACCTTCATCGCCCTTTTCCTCGCGATCCTCATCGCGGCGGTTGGGCATGGGCTAATGTGGGAATGGCTGCGTGACCAGGGCTTCGCCCCTGACGTTCGCGCCGTACAATCCCTGTCATTATCGCCCTTCGCCCGCAATCAAAATCCAATGGTTGATGCAACGGTTACCCTTGCCCAAATTGCCAACGACATAGAAGTTGTCGCACCAGTCACCAACGCAATACGCACCTATTCATCGACGCTGGGCCTGGAAACCGTTCCCATAGAGGCAGTCAAACGGCGAGGTTTTAGGGTCGTCCAAGGGGTTTGGTTGTCGCATGACCCCGTTCGGGATGTCAGAGAGATCGAAAACGGCGTCTGGCTCGCCAACAACAACAAAAGCGTCGTCGCCCTTGTGGTCGGCAACGAAACCTTGCTGCGCGAGGATAAAACCGTAAGTGAACTGGTCGCCATCCTGCGCGATCTGCGCAAAAGGGTCAAAGCGAACACCCAAATTACCACCAGCGAAACTTGGGATATATGGCTCAAATACCCTGAACTTGCCCAAAACGTCGACTACATCAACGCACACATCCTGCCTTACTGGGAAGGTATACCCGCTGAGCAAGCCGTTACTTATGCTTTTGAAAAATACGATGAACTTCAAGCGACCTTTCCGAACAAAAAGATTGTTATCGGGGAATTCGGCTGGCCTTCTCAAGGCTACAATCAGCGCGACGCCGATCCGAACCCGGTCGATCAAGCCCGGGTGTTGCGTGAATTTATTACCGAAGCGACACGGCGCGGAGTCGAGTACAACATCATCGAAGCAATCGATCAGCCGTGGAAAATCGCCGAAGGTTTGGTCGGCGCCTACTGGGGCCTGTTCAACGCCCAACGACAGCCCAAATTTTCACTGCAAGGATTGGTCGAAACGCCGAACTGGCGACCCAAAATGATCGCCAGCCTGATTGTGGGTGCGTTTTTGACCGTGCTCGGTCTCGCCCGGCGACGTCCGACCGTGGGGCATGCCCTTCTTTATGCCTTTGCCGCCAACGCCATGGGCGCGGGCATCGTTTCCGCCGCTTGGTGGCCATTTGAAGCGTACATGATATTAAGCACCTGGATCATGTGGGGGATATCGGTGGCCGCCATCATCCCCCTCGCCGCGATTACGCTGGCGCGGATTCATGAAATCGCCGAGGTGATGCTGGGCCGCAAACCGACCCGGCTCTTCACCCCCGGCTTAACGCCACCCTCAGGCAAGCCTTTGCCGATGGTTTCCATTCAGGTTCCGGCATATCGTGAACCGCCAGCGATGTTGATCGAGACCTTAAATGCCCTGGCGGTCCTCGATTACCCAGATTTTGAAGTGTTGGTCATCATCAACAACACCCCGGATGAAGGCTTTTGGCGCCCCATTGAAGACCATTGTAAAACCTTGGGCTCTCGCTTTAAGTTTTTGAACTTTCCCAGCGTTACAGGATTCAAGGCGGGTGCGCTCAATCTCGCCATGAACGATGTGGATGCACGCGCCGAAATCTTGGCGCTAATCGACGCCGATTATGTGGTCAACAAGAATTGGCTAAAGGACCTGATCCCGGTTTTCGAAGACCCTCAAGTCGCTTTGATGCAGGCGCCGCAAGACCATCGCAATGCCTCGGATTCCGCGTTTCATCGTATGATGCAGTGGGAATATGCGGGCTTCTTCGATATAGGCATGGTGCAGCGCAATGAAGACAACGCCATCATCACGCATGGCACCATGCTGATGATCCGACGCAGCGCCTTTGAAAAGGTCGGCGGCTGGCAGATTGACACCATCGTTGAAGATACGGAATTGGGACTGCGCCTCTATCAGGCCGGTTACAGCGCCCATTACACCAATCGGCGCTATGGCTGGGGGCTACTGCCCGACACATTCAAAGCCTATAAAAGCCAGCGCCATCGGTGGGCCTATGGCGCTCTGCAAATCATCAGAAAGCATGGCCGCTCCATGCTGCCCAGCAGTCGCACGCTGACCCGTGAACAAAAGTTTCATTTCACCACGGGGTGGTTTTTCTGGCTGTCCGATGCGCTGGGCATTTTGATCGCTTTGCTCAATTTGATCTGGGTGCCATTGGTTCTCACCCTAGACATGATGGTGCCGACGGTAGCCATGACGGTGCCGATTTTGACCGCATTTTCAGTCAATATTCTGCATAGCCAGTTGCTCTACCGCATTCGCGTAAAGGCCCGGTTTATTGACACCCTAGCCGCCGGCATTGCCGCCATGAGCCTGCAATGGACCGTCGCCAAGGCGGTATTCGACGGTATCGTCAAAGAAAGTTTGGCCTTTGTACGCACCGACAAAGGCGCCGGCGCAAAAAAAATACGCCCCGGCGCAACCTTTCATGCCTTGCGCGAAACGCTGTTGGGCACCGCCCTGGCGGCGGCGGCCCTGACGCTACACCTCTTGAACGAACAGGAAGTTATGGAAGTATCGTTCTTTGCGGTAACGCTGGCGATTCAATCGATCCCCCTGCTGTCGGCCACGTTGATGCACTGGATTGAACGATTAGGCCCTTCTCCGACCAAAACGGATATTGCCTAAGCGCATAGAATTTCAACCAAACCCATCATTTCTTTGGCGTCTTTGGCGTCGGCCTGCTGTTCGGTCTTCCTTTACCCACGCCGCCTTTGCCAACACTGGCGCCCTTGGGCCTGCGTCCTTCCCCAGCGTGGGTGGTGAGAAATTTTTGTTCCCCGTGTTTGTAGCCCGTGCGCACGCCTTCCCCGCCAGAAACCCCCGTACCTTTGGGCTGCCATGCGGGCACCAAGTGTTTCTTGCTGGGCCCAATCAGATCAACGCGGCCCATTTTTTTGAGCGCTTCACGGATCAACGGCCAATTATTGGCGTCGTGGTAACGCAAGAAGGCTTTGTGCAACCGACGCTGATTCAGCCCCTTGGCGGTACGCACCACCTCGCCGCCTTTGCGATGCACAGGCTTTAGGGGATTACGCTCGGAATAATACATCGCCGACGCCAAGCTCATGGGTGAGGGCAAAAACGTCTGCACCTGGTCGGCTCGCAGATCGTTTTTCTTCAGCCACAATGCCAAGTTCATCATATCTTCATCGGTGGTGCCCGGGTGCGCCGCGATGAAATACGGAATCAAATAGTATTCCTTGCCCGCTTGTTTGGCCGCTTGATCGAACATCTGCTTGAAGCGGTCATAGGTTGCGATACCCGGTTTCATCATTTTCGAAAGCGGGCCTTCCTCGGTATGCTCGGGCGCAATTTTCAAATAGCCGCCAACGTGATACGTCACCAGTTCCTTCACGTATGCCGGGCTTTTCACCGCCAGATCGTAACGCAGCCCAGAACCGATGGAGATTTTCTTCACGCCCTTGATGGCGCGCGCCTTGCGGTAAAGCTCGATCAACGGCCCATGATCGGTGCCGAGATTGACGCAGATGTCGGGATACACGCATGACAACCTGCGGCACACCGCCTGAATTTTGTCATCCTTGCACGCCAGACGGTACATGTTGGCGGTGGGGCCGCCTAGATCGGAAATCTGCCCGGTGAAGCCCGCCACACGGTCGCGGATGTCTTCGATTTCTTTCAGGATCGAGGCTTCGGAACGGTTCTGGATCACCCGCCCTTCGTGTTCGGTGATGGAACAAAACGTACAGCCGCCAAAACAGCCGCGCATGATGTTGACGGAAAACCGGATCATCTCCCACGCCGGAATACGCGCATCCTTATAACTCGGATGCGGCGCACGGGCATACGGCAGGCCGTATACGCCATCCATTTCCGGGGTCGTCAAGGGAATGGGCGGCGGCGTCAAAAAGACATCACGCCCGCCTTGATCTTGAATCAGCGCCCGCGCGTTGGAGGCGTTGCTTTCTTGATGCAGCACGCGCGACGCCTGGGCGTACAGCGCGGGCTCGGCAATCACTTGATCGTAACCGGGCAGACGCACCACGGTATGGGCGCTGTCGGCACCGAGTTTGGGGTGGGTCACGTCGGGATCGCTAAAATCCAGTTCCGCCCACCCTTCGGGCAATTTTGGGATCGCCAGCGCAGCACCCCGTACATCGAACATTTCGCGCGGGTTTTCACCCCGTGCGATACGGTGCGCCACCTCGACGATGGCACGCTCGGCATTGCCGTACAGCAAAATATCGGCCTTGCTGTCAACCAGCACCGAACGGCGCACCCTGTCGGACCAATAATCGTAATGCGCGATGCGCCGCAGCGATGCCTCGATGCCGCCGATCACCACCGGCACATCGCGAAACGCTTCACGACAGCGCTGCGCATAAACGGTAACCGCGCGATCCGGGCGTTTACCACCTTCGTCGTTTGGAGTGTAACTGTCGTTGTGACGCAGGCGCTTGTCGGCGGTGTAGCGATTCACCATCGAATCCATATTGCCCCCGGTCACGCCCCAAAAAAGTTTAGGCGCGCCCAAAACCTTAAACGCGTCGGCACTGGACCAATCGGGCTGGGCGATGATGCCGACACGGAAGCCCTGAGATTCCAACAGTCGGCCGATGATCGCCATGCCGAAACTGGGGTGATCCACATAAGCGTCGCCGGTGACCAAGATGATGTCGCATTGATCCCAGCCCAGCGCATCCATTTCGGCGCAAGACATGGGCAAAAACGGCGCAACACCAAAGCGCTGCGCCCAATAGGGCCGATATCCAAACAAGGCCTTGGGGCCATTTGGGGATGAAGTCTTGTGAATTTTATCTTTTACGCGGGACATGCAGGGGCCTAGTCCGTTTCGGGTGCCCCATTATCTAGCATTTTCAGCGCGATTGCGCCAAATAACGCGTGCGTGAGCTTTGGGGCAGGCTTTAAGCCTGCCCCCCCTCGCCCACCACCACAAAGCGCGCCATACACAGGCTGCGCGTATCCATCGCGACTTTGCGCCACACCTGCAGCGCGTCATCCCGATTGGGGAATGGGCCGAACATTTGTTCGGTGCCATCCACCAGTCTCTCAAAGCGGCTATCGGTATATTCGCCGCCAATCACCCAGAATCGATGTGCCATTTTGACCTCCATCTTCCGTGTCTGGTGCGACCGCCTTACTCGGCAGCCGCCTCCGTGAATTGAGCTTCTTCGGTCGAATCGTTCAGCGCCGTAGTCGACGACTGTCCACCTTTAATCGCCACCGACACGGCATCGAAATAACCGGTGCCGACTTCGCGCTGATGACGAGTTGCGGTGTAGCCGTGCGCTTCGGACGCAAACTCTGCATTTTGCAATTCGGAATAAGCAGCCATGCCGCGATCACGGTATTGCCGCGCCAGTTCGAACATGCCGTGGTTGAGCGAATGAAAGCCCGCCAAGGTGACGAACTGATATTTATAGCCCATAGCGCCGATTTCACGCTGGAACCGGGCGATGTCATCCTTATCCAGATTGGCCGACCAGTTGAACGATGGCGAGCAGTTGTACGCCAGCAACTGATTCGGATAACGCTTGCGGATCGCTTCGGCAAAAGCCTTAGCCTGATCCAGGTTCGGTTTGGACGTTTCCATCCAAATCAAATCGGCATAAGGCGCATAAGCCAGACCGCGCACGATGCAGCGTTCCAGGCTGGTGCCTTCTTTAAGCTGGTAAAAACCTTCCGCCGTGCGTTCACCGGTAAGGAACGGACGATCGCGTTCATCGACGTCGCTGGTGATCAGCTTGGCGCTTTCCGCATCGGTACGCGCGACGATGATGGTCGGCACGCCTTCCACGTCAGCCGCCAAACGCGCGGCGTTCAGGGTATCGATGTGTTGGCGCACCGGGATCAGAACCTTGCCGCCCATATGGCCGCATTTCTTTTCCGATGCCAACTGGTCTTCGTAGTGTACACCTGCGGCTCCGGCCTTGATGTAGGCCTTCATCAATTCAAAGGCATTCAGCGCGCCACCGAAACCCGCCTCGGCGTCGGCCACGATGGGAGCTAGCCATTCGATATCGCCTTTACCTTCCATATGCTGAATTTGATCGGCGCGCAGCAGCGTGTTGTTGATGCGGCGCACCAATTCCGGGCCGCTATCGACAGGATACAGGCTCTGATCGGGATAGGCTGTGCCGGCGGTGTTATTGTCGGCGGCGACCTGCCAACCCGACAGATAGATGGCTTTTAGCCCGGCGCGCACCATCTGCATGGCCTGATTGCCAGTCACCGCGCCCAGCGCGTTGATGAACGGTTCGTTGTGCAGACGCGACCACAATAGATCAGCGCCGCGCCGCGCCAGAGTGTGCTCGATGCGCACCGAACCGCGCAGCTTTTCGACGTCGGCCATCGTATAGCTGCGCTCGACTCCGGCAAAGCGGCCTGCGGGGGCATTGGTCATTTTTTCAAAGGCGTTGCTCATGTTTGTGAACCTTCCTGTTTTTTTGTCCGTCGCCGCCTAAGGGGAGGTCCGCGGGGAGACGACGGAATGGTGCGTTGCAATAACGTCTGTAAAGTTTTTCACAAATCAGGCAAAAGTCCATAACTCACTGAAAGTAAAAAGGTAAATATGTAAATCTTGTAAACATATAAATCCCATATTTGTGAATAATGAAAATTTTGTGCGCTGCACAATTTTACGTTACACTACCGTTTCGTTCTGATAGGGAAGTCAGATGAACAAACTCGAACGCAAAGCAATCATCGGCCACAAAATCCGACGGTTTCGCCAAAACAAGAACCTCAGCCAAACCGATATGGCGGCGGCGATCGGCATTTCGCCCAGCTATCTGAACTTGATCGAGCACAATCAACGCCCCGTGACGGTGTCGCTATTGTTTCGCTTGGGCCAAGCGTTTGAGGTCGATCTCAAGGAATTTGCCGAAGACGATGAGGCGCGCTTCGCCGTCGAACTAAACGAAATTTTCGCCGACCCCCTGTTTGAAGGCGCGGGTATCGGCAACGCCGAAATCCAGGAATTATCCGCCTGCGCCCCCCATGCGGCGCAGGCCATCGTGAAGCTCTATCAGGTCTATCGCCAGATGTGGGAAAACGCCCAACACCGCGCGGATGAAAGCGGCGACCGGGAAACCACGTCAGCCGCCGGGCGGCATGTTTCTCCCGTTGACGACGTACGCGACTTTCTGCAACAACGCGCCAACCACTTTGCCGACTTAGAAACAGTCGCTGAAGATTTGTGGAATGCCGGGGAACTGGAAAAAGGCGAAGTATGCCGAGGCTTAGCCGCAAGGCTAAAGACCCACCACGGACTGGAAACCAAGGTCATGCCGGTTTCCATCATGGGTGACGTGATGCGCCAGTACGACCATCATCGACGTCGTATATTGCTTTCCGAAGCGAACTTGCCAGAAGGCCGTACGTTCCAGTTGGCGGTGCAATACGCCCTGTTGGTGCATGGCGGCCTTCTCGATCACATCGTCGGCGAGGCGGAACTGTCGTCGAACGAAGCACGCGGCCTGTTGCGTTATGTGCTGGCCAACTATTTGGCGGGCGCGCTGATGATGCCGTATGGTCCGTTTCTCGAATCCGCTCAGGAAACGCGCTACGACATCGAATTGCTGCGGCGGCGCTTTGGGGCCAGCTTCGAGCAGGTTTGCCACCGCCTTACCACGTTACAACGCACCGGCGCGCGCGGAGTTTCATTTTTCTTTCTGCGCGTCGACAATGCGGGCAACGTTTCAAAACGCCTAAGCGGCGGCGGCTTTCAATTCGCGCGTTTCGGCGGCACTTGCCCACGTTGGGTGGTGCACGATGCCTTTTCCACCCCAGGCCAAGTGCTGAGCCAAATCATCCGCATGCCCGACGACACCACGTTTTTCACTATCGCCTGCACGGTCAATCCAGGCGGCAGCACTACCGATAATCCTTCGCCGTGGCACGCCGTGGCGGTGGGCTGCGACATCCGCGACGCCAAACACTTGGTTTACAGCGACAAGCTGGACGCCACCAACCCGGCCAACCAAACCCCCACGGGCATCAGTTGCCAACTATGCACACGCTTCGACTGTGTGCGCCGGGCCTATCCGCCGCTCAACCGCCCGGTTTTGATCGAGGAAAACGTCCGCCGCGCAGCACCCTTCAGTTTTGAAAATTGATCTCCCTTAACTGGTGGCACGCCAACGATTAAGGCTACCATTATTTACGATCCTGCATTGGGGATCAGCGCAAGGGCGTCAATTTAATCCGTCTATCCCAAAGCGGTAAGCCAGTCCTTCTGCCGGGCTTTGCGCCGTTCGGCCATAAGATACGCGCGGATTTTATCGCGCGCTTGTTCCAACGCGATGATGCTGCCAGGTTGAACGGCTTCGCAATACACGATGTGCAACCCCGCTTCCGTCTCCACCGAGCCACCGACTTGGCCTGGAGCGAGCTGAAACAGTACCGCATCCAAGCTCGCGTACAATTTGCCCGGCGGCACCTGCCCCAACTGCCCCCCATCCAATGCGCTTGGGCATTCGGAATGTCGCAGCGCCAGTTCAGGGAATTTTTCCGGATGCGCTCGAGCCTCGATCAATAGCGCATTGATGCGGGCATGCGCGGCCTCAACGGTATTGTCCGGATATTCTGGATTGAGGGTAATAAGAATGTGACGTGCGGTGCGTAGTTCGGGTTTGATGAAGCGCTCTGGATTTTCGGCATAAAACGCTTCGACCTCCGCCTCGCTCACAGGTTCGACTTCTTCGCCGACCAAGCTCATCACGGCATCGAACGCAAGTTCGCGCCACAACGCACGCCGCAGCGCACGCTCCGTCATACCACTTTCGCGCATGGCCGAATGAAAAGCCTCTTCGTCTTCGTATCGCGCCTTAATTTGACACACGGCAGCGTCGAGCGCCGCCTCAGGAATCGAGATGCGTGCGCCTTGCGGGGAGGCAAGCGCTACATCTTCCAGCGCTAAGGTCTTCTCCGCTTGGGCCTGGGCGGATTTCAACTGCTCAGGCTCAAGTTCGGCGGGCTGTTTGCCAAAACGCTCCACCGCCACGCGCAACACATGATAGGCGTATAGTCCATTGTCGGTCGGATTCAATGCAGGCATCTTCATGCCCCGGATTCCTCCAGCGCACGGATTTCCGGATCGGCCCAATCAAGGCTGCTTTCGGCAATCTGCAAGGTATGGCCGGGAAAACGCACATAATAGGCTACGCCGCCCGGCGCATCGCGCAGAATTTTGAGCACTTCGCCTTCCGTCCCCACTTCGGCCACCACTTCGCCACCGACCGCAAACGATTTCAACGCCACCACTTTTTCGCGGAATTCGAATTTGGATGGGACCCAGTGTTCATCCGCTGGGATTAATTCTTCTTCGCGGCAACCCACCACTCGGTCATCACCCAAAAAATGCACGGTGTAGATGATCTGGTCTTGCAAGAACGTGCCGCGATCAACCACTGTGCCTGCCGTTCCCCGGCGCATGATCAACTGACCCCGCTCCATCCCTGGAAAGGTGCCGTCGTTGCGCACATTGCGGATCACCCGCACCTCATCGCCGATGTCAAATTCCGGTCGCACCTTCGGCTCCCTATTTCACCAGTTGTCCCAGCGGCACGAAGGTCGGCTTGGCAGCCTGGGCTTGAGACTTATATATCTGCAATACTTTTTCGGTACGCGCATCCGAAACAACAAAGTCTTGGTAAGCCTTAGTCAACAATTCACCGTATAGCGCCTTACGCGCCGCCTCATCGGCTGGCGGATGATCTTCCGCTTCGATGTAATCGTGATAACGCTGCAGGATATGCAGGCGATTGACATGCACCACCGCCTGATCGAAAGGCACGTCGAAATAGCTTAGAAAGTCCTCCGCCCCTTCAAGTTCGGATAGTTCAATTTCCAATTCATCGTCAAAATCAAACATGTGATTATCTCCTGATTTAAGCGGCGCTGGCTTGCAAAGCCTGACGCGCCACGTCCGCCAGGGCTTTCGCCCCGATCCGATCTTTTTCATCCAGCCGAGCCACGTGATCGAGCCGCTGCAATCCAGCTTCAATATTGCCCAAGCGCAGATAC
>Ga0299912_10000234_pt1 | contig 55552 bp, 56 predicted proteins | sample RVTome_2_FD_207667 | JGI IMG/M metagenome (GOLD analysis project Ga0299912, IMG submission 207667) | Soil microbial communities from uranium-contaminated site in the Upper Colorado River Basin, Wyoming, United States - RVT95D214 (version 2) ... | reverse complement strand
GCCCGGGACGCCCCGCCGTCGCTATGGGACTGATCTGTTAGCCAGCCTTACGCTCGAACCACTTCTGGGCCTCGTCGTCCCAGCCATCCATACGCACGTACGGGTTCATACGCGGGTTGGTGATCATGTTGGGATCGATTTCGACGCCGATACCTTCGAGGAAGTTGACCAGGCCGATACGCTCGATCATCTCACCGGTACGCTCGTGTTCCAGGGCGTTTTCGGCGAAGAAGTCGATCATGTTGCCGGCCAGCTCTTCCAGAGCCTCGTAGTCCTCGTCGGTTTCGAGCTTCATGAAGGGAACCACCACGGTGCCCATCAGGTCGCCGATCTTCAGAGTGCGCTTGCCGCCTACCAGCAGGGTGACGCCCTTGTCGTCGCCGGGGGACAGAGCCTTGGTCATGACGTTGATGCAGTGCATGCAGCGAACGCAGTTCTTGTTGTCGACAGCCAGGGTGTCGTCGTCGTTCAGGCTCAGGGCCTGGGTCGGGCAACGGGTGATGACGTTGTCGATGACGTACTTGCGGCCCTTGGCATTGACGAAGTTCTTCACTTCGGCCTGGTCGACCTTCATGTCGTCGCGCCAGGTGCCGATGGTGGCCAGGTCAGCGCGCTGGATGGAGTTCATGCAGTCGTTGGGGCAGCCGGAAACCTTGAACTTGAACTTGTACGGCAGGGCCGGGCGGTGCATGTCGTCCAGGAAGCGGTTCACCAGGGTGCGGTGAATGCGCTGCTCATTGGCGCAGGAGTGCTCGCAGCGAGCGGCACCGACGCAGGACATGCCGGTACGCACGGCGGGGCCGGCGCCACCCAGGTCAAAGCCCATTTCGTTCATTTCGTCGAACGCCGGCTGGACGTTCTCGGTGGTGCAGCCCTGGAACATGATGTCGCCGGACTGGCCGTGGAAGGCAATCAGGCCGGAGCCGTACTTGTCCCACACGTCGCAGAACTTGCGCATGATGTCGGTGGTGTAGTGCATGCCGGCGGGCGGCATGATACGCAGGGTGTGGAACTCGGCAGCCTTCGGGAACAGGGGCTTCTTGTTCTCGTCCAGCAGCTCGGTGAAGCGGGGAATGACGCCGCCGCCGTAACCGACCACGCCAACGGTACCGCCCTTCCAATAGCCCTTACGGGTGGTGTAGGAGGTTTCCAGCTGACCGAGCAGGTCCTTCATCATATCGGCGTAGGGCTTGCCCTCGTCGTTAGCCAGGCGCTTCAGGCCGGTCACGAAGGACGGCCACGGGCCGCTCTCCAGCTGGTCCAGCATCGGGGTGTTATGCATCTTAGTAGCCATTAGTCATTCTCCCGTCAGAGATCTGTTGGGTTTCGGGGTGGCCGGAGGATAGGTACCTTGACCACCCATCTGGCCCGACGCCGCACATTCGTCGCCGGGCACAACTACCTGTCTGAAGAGGACGAAACCACACGGTCCTTTTCAACATGGCGCGAAGTTTAGAAGTTCATTATGAAGCAAAGTATCCTTCCGATGGGGGGGAGGGGGGGGATGGAGCTATCCTGAATGGGATATACAAAATACCTATGGAATATGGCTTATAAGTCTATAAAAACATTATTATAATTATATTAATCAATGCGTTATGAAACACATATAATGTTGAGTGTAACGGGCCTGTTCCGGGCTAATCGCGGTTACGGGTGTGAACTGCATCGCAAATGGCGGCTTGTTCGCCGGCCCTGCATCGGGTTCAATATCAATACATAGCGATTATCTTAACTATTTCCCCGTGCCGACGGCCACCCGCTCAGACCGCGGGGCTTGAAGGATGCGGGGGCGCCACACATATATAGTGCCTGCCTGTTCCAGGGCCATCGGCACGGCGAGGGAAGAGATGCTTTATCTGAGTGAAATCATGATCCAGAATCCGCAGCTGGACGACTTTGAAGATCTTGTGGAGATGGTTCGCCAGCGGGCCAGGGGGGAGATGTTTTTCCGTATCGACGTCAAACCGACCTATGAGAACACGCCGGAAAACTGGGAAGACCGGCTCGAGGCCGCGTTTACCTCCTGACCCCGGTTTATCTCCGCTCAATTACAGGATTATCGCGTGAAATATCTGCAACTGGAAAACGAAGCCGTTCAGGGCGAGGCGGAATGCGCCTCCGATGCCGTCCGCCCGCGCCAGCCCGAAGAAGCCCGCCTGGCGCAGCTTGAGGCCGAACTGACGCAGCTCCCGGCCACGGCGCCGCTGGCCCAGCGTCTGACCCTGCGCAATGACATCGGCTACATACTGCTCGACCTGGAACGCGGCGAGGAGGCTTGGCAGCTGGGTCATGACAGTTTCCGCCAGGCGTTGGAGGCCCGCCTGTGGGAGCAGGCGGTGCAGGGCTGCGACATCATCTATCAATGTGAACGGGACGATGCCATCAAGGCCCTGGCTCACGGTGTGTGGCTTGCCGTTACCTATCCCATCGACCCCGAACTTTCGGTGCTGATGCTCAAGCATCTGGTGCAGGAGACCCCGCCCAAGGCCGATGCGGCCGCCATCCCGGCGGCGGCGGCAGCTTATCTGGTGGAACTGCGCGCCACCGGCAAGCAGCGGGAGGATCTCAAGTTCTTTACCGCCGGGATGCTGGCCGAAGTGGCCAAGAAGCACAGCGAAGTGGTGGACAACAAGGATATCTTCGACTTCTGGGTGGAACGGCTGGAGCTGAATGATCCTGCCAAGGTTTTGCCGCGCCTGGGCAAGGTGCTGGATGTGTTGGTACCCGACAGCTGGTGGTTCGATCGCGACACCCTGCGCGACCAGCTGCCGAGCGACTAAGCCATGTATTGGCAAGAGGACATACAGAACAAGGCCTACACCGTCCCGGACGACGTGGTCGATCTGGCGTTCAACATCGATTGCCGTACCCTGCCGGTGGATCACGCCTATCCTCTGGCCATGGCGGTGCGCCGCGCGCTGCCCTGGTTCGGCGATGACCCCTGCGACGGCCTGCACCTGATCCACGTGGCCGACTCCGGCAACGGCTGGGAGCGCCCTTCGGGGGCGGCCGACCTGCTCTATCTGTCACGCCGCACGCCTCTCGTCTTGCGTCTGGCCCGGGATAGAGTGGAAAATGCGCGTGCCCTGACAGGACAGACCCTCGATATCGCCGGCAATGCCATGGTGGTGGGCGAGGCCCGCGTGGTGCATCTCAGCCCCGCAGCCACGTTGTACTCCCGCTATATTGCGGCGCCCGAAGGACAGGACGAGGAGCAGTTCGTGGCCGAGGCCGTGCAGGAGATGCGCGCCATGGGACTGCGGTTCAAGAAGGTGCTGGCGGGTATACCGCACCACTTTGAAACCCCGGAGGGGCCGATTTTTGTGCGTAGCCTGATGGTTGCCGACCTGCCGCCCGAGGATGCCGTAACCCTGCAGCAGCGGGGACTAGGGCCCCATCGCGCACTGGGTTGCGGCCTGTTTATAGCGCACAAATCAATTAATAAAGTCAATTCTGAATAACAAGTTACGTCTTAAATCTAGAAACAACTTGAAGGAGAGAGCAGTATGGCTTACGAAGTGAACGGCACGACCATTGCAACCAATGCCAACGGTTATCTGGAAAACATCGAAGACTGGAACGAAGATGTGGCCAAGGCCATCGCCGCCAGCGAGAGCGTGACCCTGACCGAGAAGTCCTGGGACCTGATCAATTTCCTGCGCGACGAGTACATCAACAATGGCGGCAACCAGCCCAACGATCGCAACATCGTCAAGGCGATGTCCGACAAGTGGGGTACCCCGGTGCAGTCCAAGGACCTGTACGAGCTGTTCCCGATGCAGCCCTCCAAGCAGGCAGGCAAGATTGCCGGCCTGCCGGAGAGCCGTCGCAAGGGCGGTTATTAATCGTTCCGCGCACCGCAACGACGCCCGCAGCCGCGGGCGTCGTCGTTTTTACAGGTTGATTTCGTCCAGCAGTCCGTCCAGGCGCTCAGCCGCGCCGTTGTCGTTCTCGCCGTAGGCGCGCAACATGCGCTCGCCCACTTCATGCCAGTGTTCCTGGCCGCGATCCACGTACTCCTCCAGCCTCGCCAGGCTATCGTGCTCCTGCCAGTGGCGGTAGGCCGCCTGCAGCGACGGGAACAGGGCCTGGCGCATGCCGCTCAGGTTGGCGAAATAGAAGTGCAGTGAGGCGACGCGCTGTTCCCGCAGCAGGGTGGGCAGCGTCACCAGGGTATCGGCCAGGTGGTCACGCACGGCGCGCGCCGCCAATTCCGCCCGGGTATGCCACAAGGCATTCAGCATGCGTTCCCACGCCGGGCCGAACAGCAGGCCGGCTTCGACCTCGCCCAGTTCGTGCAGGATCACCGCTTCGGTCTCGGTGTCCGTCATGCTGTCCAGCGCGGACTCCAGTGCGCTGTCGACAGGGTAGAAGGCTATGGCGCGGGCCATGGCATTGTCGTGCCGGCGCCAGCGCCATTCCTCGATCTTCTCCCACAGCATGCGGCGCAGCGACTCGCGCCGCACATAGACCTCGCCGTTGAGCGTCATGGCCGGTGGGGCGGTGAGATCACGTGCGTACTCCTTGCCGGTGACCAGGATACGCCGGCCGTGGCGCTCCTCCACCTGGTGCAACTCGGCGAGAAAGAAATGCGGTTTGGACAGGCCGCCGTAACCGCCGCTGTAGGCCAGGCCCGAAGGCAGCAAACGGTCGTTGATATTCTCGGACTCGAAAGGGGGATAATGGCCGCTATCCAGCTCGATGGGGTGGTAGTCCTGTTCCTCAATCTCTCCCCACAGGTGCTCCCGTTCCATCAGCCAGTCGCCCAGTTCCTTTTCCGGCAGCCGTTCGCTGTAGCCGAAGCCCCTCTCCCAGCGGAAGTATTCGCGCATCTTGAGCAGGTAGATGCACAGCGAATAATTGCGTGCGTGGCGGGCATCGGAGATGTGGCAGTTGTGTTGCACCTGCGCAGTGAGGGTGTGAAGATCGGGGCGCATGTCGGGCCTGTGGTTGGTTTCCCAAAATTAGTTGAGTAAAATGCTTAGTAATATCAAAGCTAGCACGGCCACCCGCTGCTGCCAACTGCAACATTGAAGAGGAATAAGCGTGCGCATCAAAAGCAAATGGCATAAGAAGGACAAGCCGAAGTCGCCGGAAGAGCTGGCCAGCGTGTTGGGTTTCATCACCTGGCGTGCGGCCCAGGAGCGTGCCGACAAGATGTACGCCGCCGGTTTCAACTTCGCTTCGCAGGCCCAGTTGCTGGCCGTGGTGGGTGAATTCGCCATATTTCTGCTGCAGCTCGCGGACCGCCTGGTGCATGAGCGCCTCGAGGAGGCGCTGCGGCAGCAGCTGATGGGCGCGCTGGCGCAGCATCTGGTGCGCACCATGGTGGATAACCTCACCGAGGATTTCGGCGCTGGCGATTACCGTGCCGGGTTCGTCGACAAGGTCAACCAGCGCCTTGATGCCTATGCCGAGTTTGGTTTCGCCGACGGTCAGCCCAGCTACCAGGCTCTGCGCTATCTGGGGCAATGCGTGGACGAGGTGATGGGCGGTGGCGCCAACAAATGGGTCATCGAACAGGTGGTCGATATCGAGGCCCCCGAGGCGGTGAAGAACCTGAAAAAGGGGCTCAACGATCTGCTGGCGCAGTGGCAGGCCCCGCCCGCCGCCTGAGGTGGGTCCGTCGTGGTAGCATTGCCCTGCCATCACACAGCGGAATAACCCATGCGTGGACGTTTCATCACTCTTGAAGGCGGCGAAGGCGCCGGCAAGAGCTCCAATCTGGAACACATCTATCGTCGATTGAGCAGCGCGGGCAGGGACGTCCTCCAGACCCGCGAACCCGGCGGCACGCCCCTGGGCGAGACCCTGCGTGGGCTGCTGCTGGATCGCGGCCAGAGCGCCATGGCCGACGACACCGAGCTGCTGCTGATGTTCGCCGCCCGTGCCCAGCACCTGGAGGAACTCATCCGCCCCGCGCTGGCGCGGGGACAATGGGTGTTGTGCGACCGTTTTACCGACGCCACCTATGCCTATCAGGGTGGCGGCCGCGGTATCGACAATGAACGCATCCGCCTGCTGGAACAGTGGGTACAGCGCGAGCTGCGCCCCGATCTCACCCTGCTGCTGGACCTGCCGGTGGAGCAGGGCCTGCAACGCGCCGGCGAGCGCAGTGCACCGGACCGCTTCGAGCAGGAACAGGCGGAGTTCTTCCAGCGCGTGCGCAGTGCCTATCGTGAACGCGCCCGGCTGGAGCCGGCGCGTTTCCGCATCATCGATGCCAGCCAGCCCCTGGCCGCGGTGCAGACACAGATCGACGCCGTTCTCGATGAGTATCTGGCGGAGACCGCCTGACGATGACTCTGCCCTATCCCTGGCAGCAGGCGCAGTGGCAGGCGATGCGGCAGCGCATCGCAGCCGGCCGTCTGCCGCACGCGCTGCAACTGGGGGGACCGGCCGGGGTGGGCAAGCTCCATTTTGCCCGCCTGCTGGCCCATGCCCTGTTATGCGAACGACCGGCGGCCGACACCGGGCTGCCCTGTGGCGGATGCCGCGGCTGCCAGCTGCTGGCGGCCGGCAACCATCCCGATTTCCGCCTGGTGCAGCCGGAGGAGGAGGGCAAGGAGATCACCATCGGCCAGATCCGCGACCTGTTGACCTGGCAGGCTCTGACACCGCAATACGGGCGTTCGCGCATCGTGATCATCGAGCCGGCGGACCGCATGAATGCCAACGCCTCCAACGCCTTGCTGAAGACGCTGGAAGAGCCGGGGCGCGACGCCTTGCTGCTGCTCGTGACCGCGCGGCCGGCCGCGCTGTTGCCGACCATACGCAGCCGCTGCCAGCAGCTGCCGTTTTCCGCGCAACCCGGTGCCGACGCCCTGGCCTGGCTGGAACAGAAGCTGGGGGATGCGTCCCGGGCGGCACTGGCGCTTGCCGTCAGCGGCGGTGCACCGCTGCGCGCGCTGGCACTGGCGGGTGAAGGCGGCATGGAGCGGCGTGAACAGCTGTATGCCGGTTTCGAGGCGTTGTTGGAGCAGCGGCAGGAGCCCGTCGCGCTGGCGGCGCAATGGCTGGCACTGCCGCTGCAGGAAACCCTGGCCACACTCCACGGCTGGCATGTGGACATGGCGCGGATCAAGGTCGCCGGACCGGATGTGGCATTGGACAACCCGGATCTGCAGGAACGTTTGCAAGCCCTGGCCGAGCGGGTAGACTTAGCCGAACTGGTTCGCAGGCAGGAGCGTTTGCTGGAGACCATGCGCCTGGCGCGCGGTCACCCCAATGCGCAGCTGTTGCTGGAGGAACTCCTGCTCGGGTGGAGCGGTGGGAGTGGTAAGGCGCCGCGCCGCGTCGCAACAACGAGATAAGGTCATCATGGAGCCGAAGGCACCCATCGCCAAGCAGGGCATACTGTCCCTGACCATCAAGGACAAGAGCGCGTTGTATGCGGCCTACATGCCGTTCGTGAAAAACGGCGGCCTGTTCATCCCCACCAACAAGGACTATGCGCTGGGCGATGAAGTGTTCATGCTGCTGACCCTGATGGAAGAAAAGGAAAAGCTGCCGGTCGCCGGCAAGATCGTCTGGATCACCCCCAAGGGCGCCCAGGGCAACCGCGCCGCCGGTATCGGCGTGCAGTTCAGCGAGCAGGACGGCGGCAACGTGCGCAACAAGATCGAAACCTATCTGGTGGGCGCCCTCAAGTCGGATCGGCAGACCCATACCATGTAATCCCGTTCCGCTGCGGCGGATCGCGCCTGGCTGTTTGATACCGTACCCATGTCCCTATCCCTCGTCGACTCCCACTGTCATCTCGATCGTCTCGATCTCGCGCCCTTTCCCGATGGGATGGACGGGGTGCTGGCGGCTGCGCGCGAGCAGGGCGTGAGCGACGTGCTGTGCGTGTGCATCAACTGGGAAAACTTTCCCGCGGTGCAGGCCCTTGCGCAACAGCATGCCCATGTTTACGCCACGGTAGGCGTGCATCCCAACGACGACGAGGGCCACGAGCCGTCGCTGGACGAGCTGGTGGCCGCGGCGCAGGCCCCCAAGATCATCGGCATTGGCGAAACCGGTCTCGACTACTATCGCAGCGAAGGCGACCTGACCTGGCAGCATGAGCGTTTCCGCCGCCACATCCAGGCAGCGCGCGCCGTGCACAAGCCGCTGGTGGTACACAGCCGCGACGCCCAGGCGGATACCATCCGCATTCTGCGCGAAGAGGGTGCCGATGCCGTCGGCGGCATCATGCACTGCTTCGTCGACGACTGGGACACCGCAGCGCAGGCACTGGATCTGGGCTTTCACATTTCCTTCTCCGGCATCATCACCTTCAACAATGCCGTGCAGGTGCGCGAGGTTGCGGCCCGTGTCCCCGACGATCGTCTGCTGGTGGAAACCGATGCGCCTTATCTGGCGCCGATGCCGCATCGCGGCAAACCCAACTACCCGGCCTATGTGCGCCACGTGGCGGAGCGCCTGGCCACGGTGCGCGGCACGACGGTGGAGGCCATCGCTGCATTGACCAGCGCCAACTTCTTCCGGCTGTTTCGACTCGCGTAGCCCGGCCCCGACGCCATGGCCCAGGGCAGCTTCCGCAAACGGCTTTATCCCACTGCCACGGGCCTGCTGCTGGTGCTGGTCATGATGTGGCTGCAGTTCAGCGACATGCCGCTGATGCAGCAGGCGATGCAGCGTCTCGATTCCCTGGTCTACGATCTGCGCCTGAAGGCCATGCTGCCGGAACGCCATGTGGATCCCCGCATCGTCATTGTCGACATCGACGAAAAAAGTCTGCAGACGGAAGGCCATTGGCCCTGGTCGCGCGACAAGCTGGGGCGGCTGGTGGACCAGTTGTTCGAGCAGGGCGCCGCGGTGGTCGGCTTCGACGTCATCTTCGCCGAGCCGGAGCGCAACAGCGGCGAAACCGTGTTGCAGCGCTTGACCGAGGCGGAAGGCAACAACCACGCCCTGGTGCGCCAGTTGCGGGACTATCTCCCCCTGTTCGACAACAACGCCGCATTCGCGGAAAAGTTGCAGGATCGCCAGGTAGTTCTGGGTTACATCTTTCACACCCACGGCGAAGAGGCCGTCGGCGCGTTGCCGCGGCCGCTGGAGGTGGAGCCGGGGGATGCCGTCGCCCGGCTGGTGATGCCCGACATCGTAAGTTATACGGGGAACATCGAGGTGTTGCAGCGGGCGGCGCACTTCGGCGGCTTTTTCACCCTGCAGCCTGATCCGGACGGGATCATCCGCCGTGCCCCCATCGTGGTGCGGCACGGCGGTCGCCTTTATCCATCCCTGGGTCTGGAGGTGGCGCGCCTGTTTCTGATGACCTCCAAAGTGGAGTTGCAGACGGCATTGGTCGCCGATCAGGAAATACTTGAAGCGGTATGGCTGGGAAACATCGCCGTTCCCACCGACAGTGAAGGCCGCGTCATCATCCCTTATCACGGCCTGTGGGGTACCTATTCCTATGTCTCGGCGACCGACGTCCTGCAGGAAAAACTGCCGCCCGGCAAGCTGGACAACACCGTCGTTCTTATCGGCACCACGGCACAGGGTCTGTTCGATTTACGCGCCACTCCCATCCAGGCGGTTTACCCCGGGGTGGAAGTGCATGCCAATATCATCGCCTCCGTTCTCGACAACAGCTTTCCCCTGGAGCCGGCCTGGGCCAGCGGGGCCGATTTCCTGCTCTCCCTGCTCGTCGGGCTGACTCTCGCCCTGCTGTTTCCGCGCCTGGCGCCGTTGCCGCTGGTGGTCGTCAGCCTGGCCGTGCTGGCGGCGGCCATCGCCTTCAATTTCTGGATGTGGTCCGGCCATGGGCTGATCCTGGCACTGGCGCCGCAACTGCTGCTGGTGGCGGTGCTGGCCGTGATCAATATGGCCTATGGATTTTTCGGCGAGTTCCGCGGCAAGCGTCATCTGCAGGGGATGTTCGGCCAATATGTGCCGCCACAGCTGGTGCAGGAGATGAGCGAAAATCCGGAGCAGTACAGCTTCGAGGGCGAGAGCCGCGAGATGACGGTGCTGTTTGCCGATATCCGCAGCTTCACCACCATCTCCGAGGCGCTCAGCGCCAACGACTTGAAACGGATGCTGAACCACTTTTTCACGCCGATGACCCGCATCATTTTCGATAACCGCGGCACCATCGACAAATATGTGGGCGACATGGTGATGGCCTTCTGGGGAGCGCCGCTGGAGGATCGGCAGCACGCCGCGCATGCCATTGATGCGGCGCTGGAAATGCTGCGTGAGGTGGAACGCATGAAACCGGAATTCCAGGCGTCCGGTTTTCCGTCAATAGAAATCGGCATCGGCGTCAACAGCGGCATCATGAACGTGGGTGACATGGGGTCCGAATACCGCCGTGCCTATACCGTGCTGGGTGACGCGGTCAATCTTGCCTCACGCCTGGAAGGCACCACCAAGTATTTTCGCGTCAGTCTGGTGGTGGGGGAGGAGACCCGCCGCCTGGCGGGCGACGCCTACGTCTTCCGCGAGCTGGATCTCGTCCGGGTGAAGGGCAAGGCCCGGGCTATTCATGTGTTTCAGCCGCTGTGCCGCTGCATGGATGCAACGGACGTCTTGCTGGCGGAGTTGGCGCAGCACGATGAGGCACTGGCCTGTTACCGTCAGCAACGCTGGGAGCAGGCGGAGGCACTGTTCCGGCAACTGCATGATCAGCACCCCGAAGTGGCGCTGTACGGACTGTACCTGGATCGAATTGCCGCCTTGCGCGTTACGCCGCCGGCGGGGGACTGGGACGGTGTTTACGATCGTACCGAGAAGTAGCGCGCTATGATCAGGCGGAAGCACCTGGCTTGATCGCCATCAGGCCGTCCTTCAGCACATAGGCATCGAAACCGCGTTCGGTGAGCAGGAACACGGCGGAAGAGCTGCGACGGCCGGTATCGCAGTAGACGATGTATTTCTTGCTCTGATCGAGGCTGGACGCCTTCAGGCGCAGCATGAACAGTGGGATGTTGATGCTGCCGGGCAGGGAGGCGTTCTTGTACTCGCTCTCCAGGCGTACATCCAGCCACTGTCCCTGGCCTGACTCCACCAGCTTCTGTGCCTCGTTGTAGCTGACGCTCTGCAATACCGGCTCCTTCAACAGCGAGGCGAAGTCGGCCTTGGCCAGCCGCATCAGCACGCCGTTGGTCAGCATGGTGACGTTGGCATTGCGCTTGGAGTCGGAAATCAATGCCTCTTCGCCAAAGCTGCTGCCTGCTTCCAGTTCCGCCAGCTTGATGGTCTGGCCGGTCTTGGTGAGGCGGGTTACCGCCACACGACCCTGCTTGATGTAGTAGTAGTAATCACCCTCGTCACCCTGATGGATAACCACGTCGCCGGCACGTACCGGTTTCGGTTCCATCTTCATGAACACCGCCTGGATGTTCGAGGCGGGAATGCGGTGAAAGATGCTGGAGCGCAGCATATGCGTCATCCAGTCCCCGTCGTCGGCGGTTTCCTCGGCGCTGTCGATCTCGGCGACCATATAGCCGGCGTTCTGGCCCCAGGTCAGCAGCAGGTCCAGGTGGTTGTTGTCGACCTGAAAATAGAACACCGGCGTGCGTGCCTTGGCCGTGGCCTGGCGCGGACGATGATGATCGAGCGGGAAACGGGAGGCAGGCGTCGCGCCGGCAATGATCTTGGGCGGGGTATCGCCCCCGTCCAGCTCGATTTCGCCGCCGAGAATGTAATAGGAACGGTTGTCCGCGTCGCCTTTCTTGAACAGCGTGCGGCCGGCCGGAAGCTGCTCAACATAGGTGCTGCGCGCCAGTTCCTGCAGATTGTCCTGGGTCAGTTCGGAAAGCGGTACGTAATTCCGAAGGTATTGGGATTCGACCCGTTGTCTGGTTTCAGCCATGTCGTTGCTACAGGATTTTCCGGGGCAGGTTTAGGTCAATCGCACGCCAGCATCCAACAGATGCCACTCCATGACACGGACTTACGTTCTGGTGTGGAGCAGGCATTATAGAGGAATTGCCGATCAATGCTAACTCTCGCTGAAAATGCGTAAAAATGGCATTTATTCAAATAGATACAGGCGAGTTCTTGCTTGCGCTGGGCCCTGGGGAGGGCTCCGTGTTTTATAGTGCGCATTGCGCATAATGTATATTATGTTAAATAGCGTATGCGGTGTGGGTGAACATGGTGCCGTCCATGGCCCCCTCCTTCCTTAGCACCTATTTTTCCAGCCGGTTCCAAGCGTCCAGTGCCGCGACCTTGTAGGCCTCGGCCAGGGTCGGGTAATTGAATACGGTGGTGAGGAAGTAATCGAGGGTTCCGCCCAGTGACAGCACCGCCTGGCCGATGTGGATCAGTTCGGTGGCGCCTTCGCCCAGGATGTGGACGCCGAGCAGCCGGCGATCATCCAGGCTGACGAGGATTTTCAGCATGCCCTGATCCAGCCCCATGATTTGGCCGCGGGCGGTTTCGCGCAGGCGCGCGACACCGGTTTCGTACGGGATGCCTTTCTTGGTCAGTTCCTGTTCGGTGATGCCTACCATACTCATTTCCGGAACGGCATAGACGCCGAACGGCAGGCTTTCGCTGCGACTGACGATGGGATGACCGAAGGCGTGGCAGGCCGCCAGCCTGCCCTGCTCCATCGAGGTGGAGGCCAGGCTGGGGAATCCGATGACGTCGCCGGCGGCGTAGATATGAGGCACCTCGGTCTGGAAGTTCTCGTTGACCTTGATGAGATGGCGCTGATCGCAGGGTACGCCGGCTTTGTCCAGTTGCAGGGTGTTGGTGCTGCCGGTACGGCCCGCCGCGAACAGGACGATGTCGGAGTTGATGCGCTTGCCGCTTTTGAGTGCGGTGCTGACCTGGCCGTTGTCGTGGCTGATTCCGGCGAGTTCCTCCCCCAGACGCATGACGACGCCGCGCTCGCGCATCTGATGCACGAATTCATCGACGATCTCCCGGTCGAGGAATCCCAGGATCGCATCCCGGCCATCGATGACGGTTACCTCGATATCCATGGCGCTGAAGATGGCGGCGTATTCGATGCCGATGACCCCGGCACCGACCACCGTCATCGAGCGCGGCAGTCGTGCCACGTTCAGGATGTCATCGCTGTCCAGTACCGTACTGTTGTCGAAGGGTATGCCTTCCGGCCGTACCGGGTGAGTGCCGGTGGCGATGAGCAGGTAATCGGCGTGCAGCGCCAGGGTTTTGCCCTGATTGCTGGTGACGATGAGATGATGAGCATCGGTGAAGTTGGCGGCACCCTGGATGACGGTCACGCCGTTGCGTGTCAGCTGGTGGTTGATGACCTCCACCTCGCGGGAGATGGTGATGGCCAGCCGCCGCTTGAGATCGTCGATGGTGAGATCGGCCTTGAGGCGGTAGTCCTGCCCGTACAGGCCACGCTGTTCCCAACCGGAAAGATACAGCACGGCCTCCCGCAAGGTCTTGCTGGGAATGGTGCCGGTGTGCAGACAGACGCCGCCGACAGTTTCACGGCGCTCGATAATGGCTACCTTCTTGCCGAACTTTGCCGCCTGGATGGCGGCGCGCTGGCCGGCGGGACCGGAACCGATGACCACGAAATCGAAATGTTGCATCGCAGCGCCTCCTTTCGTCTCTTTTGCACATTAGTATAGGTAAGCTGCAACGGTTTTATCATGCCGTGTATTGCTACTTTGGATTCGGATCGAAACTGAAATGGTGCTCGCGAATGATGCGAACACAGGCATCCACTACTGCCGGTTCGAACAGTGTGCCGCGGAATTTGAGTATTTCGGCCAGTCCCACCTCGACGCCGAGTGCCGGTCGATACGGGCGGTGGGAGGTGATCGCCTCGACGACATCGGCCACGGAAAGAATGCGGGCTTCGGGGATGATTTCATCGCCCACGAGTCCGGCGGGATAACCCGAACCGTCGAGGCGTTCGTGGTGCTGGAGGATCATTGCCGCCACCGGCCAGGGAAACTCGACGTCCTTGACGATATCGTAGCCCACCGACGGGTGGGCCTTGATGATCTTGAATTCCGACTCGGTCAGTGCGCCGGGCCGGCTGAGGATTTCGGCGGGGACATAAATTTTGCCGATGTCGTGGATCATGGCCCCCAGACGCAGGCCTTCGATTCGATCCGGTGCCCAACCCATTTCCGTGGCAATGGCCGTCGCCAGGCGCGCGGTGGTTTGCTGATGACCTGCGGTATACGGATCGCGTTTTTCGATGGTGGTCGCGATGGCCTGGATGACGCCCTGTAATGCCCGCTGCAATTGTCCGGCACTGTGTGCCAGGGCCGCTTCGTCTGCTTTGCGTCCGGAAATGTCGCGGATGATGCCGGCCGCATGCCAGCGGTCGTTGAGGTGCATGGCGGACACCGAGAGCTCGATCGGCAAAGTGGAGCCGTCCTTGCGTAGCGCCTCCAGTTCCACCACTTTGCCGACGATTGGACCCTGGCCGCTGGAGCGAAAGGCCTCGAATCCCCGCGCGAAATCGGCACGGTAGGATGCCGGTGCGATCAGGTCATGCATCTGTGCGCCCATCGCCTCCTCCCGGCCATAGCCGAAGAGCCGTTCGGCCGACGGATTCCAGTATTCGATGCGGCCGTCGTCGTCGAGCATGATGATGGCGTCCTGGGCCGCTGCCGCGAGGTGGTGAAAGCGCTCCTCGCTGACAGCGCGGGCCCTGCGCGCCACGTCCCGTTCCGAGATCAGAACGGCGGTATAGGCTTCGTTATTGCGGCACAGGACGATGGCCTTGGCCAGATTGGCCATTACCGGTTGAAACACGTTGGTGAGCGGGAGTTCCGTATGGGGTGTTTCCGGCGCCAGCAGCAGGATGACACCCATGCCGTCGATGGGCAGGCGCAGGAAGGTTTGATACGTTCCGGGCGAGCACGGCAGTTGCGCCAGCAGCGGCGAATGTTCCTGCAATTCGGCCTGGCCGTGCAACAGTGCGACCGGCGCGTCGATGACCTTGCCGACACATTCACCCAGCTCATAGTCGCCCACGGCGGCGGCCAGTTGCGCCGCTACGGTTTCGCCCTGCGCTGCCGCGGGAATGTCGAGAAATAGCAGGCCGGTGGGAAATGAGGTGTGATAGAGCAGCCGTTGCAGGGTTTTTGTCAGCAGGGGTTTGACCGCGACTTCGCCGCCGATGACCATGGTCACGTCGTACAGCACCGACATCACATGTTCGCGGTTCACTGCTCAGTTCTCACCCCAGACACTGGCCACCAGGGTTGCATTGTGAAACAGGGGGTAGCCCCACTGGGTCGTGCTGCCGATTTCCCCCAGGGACAGGGCACCGGCGATGCGCGCGCCGGCCGTGCGTTGCTCCAGGCCTCTCAATTCGTCGCCGGCGGCGGCGACGCCCAGATGCAGACGGCGTCCCGCGCAATAGAACAGCAGCAGATCACGCATCGACAAGTCACCGTAGAGACCGCTCAGGCCGCTGAGTAGGGTGTCCAGGGTATGGACGGAATCAACCGCGGGTGCCTGGAGCAAGGTAAGCATCGAGTTGGGGGCCACCTCCCCCACGCAGAACAGCGAACCATCCTCTTCCAGCGCCACCGGAATGCGCACCAGAATGACGCCGTTGGCCCGCACGATGCCGACCGGAAAATGCACCGCCACCTGGTAGAAATTCTCGCGCGTGACTTCCACGCCGTACTGCGCCCGCGCCATCTCCTGGTAAACCTCGAAGGCCGGGCGCCAGTCGATCTGCTGGATACGGTTGCCGACGGTGGATGTGGCGGTAATCATGCGCTGCGGTACGCTGTAGCCATGCTCCAGGATCGCGCCGCGATGCGGTTTGAGCAGCAAGGCGAGTACTCCGTTGCTGACGATGCGGGTGCCGTCGAAAAGACAGGGCATGGGCTGGAAGGTTTCGCTGCCGGCATTGGCGCCCATGTAGTGCACGCGGTTGGCCAAGCGCAGATAGAGTTCGTCCAGCATCGTCCCGATATTGGGCACCATGGCATCGAACAGCAGGAACAGTGTGCTGTCCTTGTGCGTATTGATGTGGGGCTTGATGTCGTCGGTGAAGGTATCGAGCAGTGCCGTCAGGGACGCCGGGTCCGTCGGCACGTTTTCGTACAGGGCGGCATAGGGCATGGCGTCGAAACGCAACAGCCACACGCCGTTGCTGCGAAATACGCCCTGCTCCACCAGTGCCGGGAACACTGCCCCCACCAAGGGAACGTTCAGCTGGGTGCAGACCCGCTGCAGTGTCCCGACCTGCTCCTTCTCTCCCTCCGGCAGGAGCGCAAGCACGCCCATGGCGGGGTGGGCCTTACGCCATTGCTGCAACACCGCAGCGACTGTTGCTGCGTCGACCCGGTCAAAATACTGCATTGCCATCGCGCTCATGGGAGCAACCTCGCCCGGTAAGGCTGAATGACCAGAATACTCAACTGGCGCAGCACATTTTCGTTAACGGGGGCTGTACCCCGCTTCAGGACGATTTACATGCCGCGCTTTTTCATGCGGCGGGTATGCTCCAGCGCCTTCAGCTGCGCCAGTGCCTTGATAAGCTCGATGTGCGCCTGGTCACGATCGGTATAGAGAGGGCTGGTGCGGATGGTCTTCTCGGCCAGCTTCTTGGCCTCCAGCGCCGCCGCCTCATTGACGTCTTCGCCGCGCAGAGCAGTATCGGCCAGGATGGTGACCATATGCGGCAATACCTCGATATAGCCGCCGGAGACATAGACGAACTGTTCCTCTCCGCCCGGCGTGAGTATCCGCACCTCGCCGGGAAGGAGATCAGCCAGCAGGGGGGAATGGCGCGGCAGGATGCCCAGTTCGCCGTTGACCGAGAGTACCGACACCATGTGCGCCGTGCCGGAATAAATGGAACGCTCCGGGCTGGCGATGTTGAGCAGGAAGGTTTTTTCGCTCTGCATCATTGCGCATCACCCCCCGGCGCAATGGTATGGCCGGATTGTGCCATGGCAAGCAGGACCAGGTCGGCGACCTTTTCGATATCGGTGAATTTGTCGGTATTGATGACCAGATCGAACAGGCTGGCATCACCCAGGCGGCGCTTGAACATATTCCAAAGGTAGTCATCACGTTCGGTGTTCACGGTGCGCACCTTTTCGCGCGCGGCATCCAGCGTGATGTTTTCACGGGCGGCCACGCGCTCGGCGCAGCTTTCCAGGCTGCCGACGATGCGCAGGCGGAATGCCGGCCGTGTCGCCAGGATGACGTGGGCACCCCGCCCCATGATGACGCCGCCATTGGGGCTGATACCGAGGATGACGTTGACCAGGTGGTAGCGATACGACTCCGGATAGGCCGTGCTGGAGCTGAACAGGCCGCGTATCCAGGAGGTGACCTTGTCGATGCCGGCCTTGTCGTCCAGGTGGGACATTTGCTGCGCGTCCACATGGGACTCCCGGGCGACGCTTTCGAGGATCTGCCGGTCGTACAGTTCGACCCCCAGCCGTTCCGACAGCAGTCGGGCGACGGCCGCTCCGCCGGAGCCGTAGTCCCGGGACAGGGCTACCAGCGGCGGATGGCGGCGGGCGGCCGCCTGGTGGCGCTGGAAAATGACTTCGGCATTGACGATGGAGTGGATTAGCGCCTGTTCGTCACGGGAAATTTTGTCGTTGAATTCCAAAGTCACTTACTCCATGCACGGTGAGGAATAATTGCCTTTCAGGATACCGGCTTACGGCCGATATTGCCACGCGCGGCGCATGTCGGGCGGGAGAGCGCGCTGGTCCCTGGCGGACGTGTTGTGCATTGAGTCCGGGCGCGCTGCGTCTTGTCCTGACGGTGCCGGCGGTACGTTAGGCGCGCCGCGCCAGCAGCCGATCGAGCTGGTTGGCGAAGGCCTGCCGATCCGCGAGGGACAGGGCAGCCGGCCCGCCGGTCTGGATCCCGCTTTCCCGCAACTGGCTCATGAAATCGCGCATGGTCAGGCGTTCGCGGATATTGTCTGCCGTATAGAGTTCGCCGCGTGGGCTGAGCGCGTGGGCGCCGCGTTCGATGGCGCCGGCAGCCAGGGGGATGTCCGCCGTGATGACCAGATCACCGGCCTGGGCCTGCTGCACGATATGGTCGTCGGCGACGTCGAAGCCGGAGGACACCTGGATCGAGCGGATGACCCGTGACGGCGGAGTACGCAAAGGTTTGTTGGCCACCAGCGTCAGGGGAATCTGCCGGCGCTCGGCGGCACGGAACAGTATCTCCTTGATGACCGCCGGACAGGCATCGGCGTCGACCCAGATGTGCATAGTTTCAACCGGAAGCGAAAGTGCCGATTGTACCGCAGGGAGCGGCCGTACGACGTACTCGGTCGTGTGCTGCCGCTTCGCCGGCATTGCCTGCGGGTCAGGCCGGGTCTTTGAAATCGAGCTCGGCGACGATGCGGTTGAGCCGCCCCTGTTCACCGCCCTCCTTGGACAGGTCGGTATTTCTGTCGCCGGCGACCAGCCGCGCCGCATTGATCTTCGTGATGTAGTTTTCCGTGCACGTCCGCACCAGCGCCTGCATGTTCTTCAGCTGCGCGGCAACCTCGTCGGCGCTGCGTACCCAGGTGCGGATATACAGGCCGTCGGCACCGTCGATTTTCGTATCGTACTTTTGTTTCGAGACGACGCTGTTGAATTCTCCGCACCATGCCGCGGGTGCCTTGTGGGACAGTTTGAAATACAGATCGATATAGGGTTCCTTGCGGATCAGGGGCGGTCTGTTTTCGTCGAGACCGATGATACGGATGTCGCTGATACCTTCCATGACACGGCTCCAAGTGGACGCCGCCCGTGGATTACGGAAGGCCGTATCCAAGGATACGCCGATACGGTGCAGCGCGTATGACTATCGTTCCGGGCGCGGCTCCGGGCCGCCAGGGGCATCAGAGCGCGTAGCTCAGGGTGTTTTTGCCGCCGTTCTTGGCGGAATACATCGCCTGATCGGCCTTTTTGAGCAGTTCGTCGATGTCTTTCCCGTCGGTGGGATAGAGGGCAATGCCGATGCTGGCTGAAATCCGCGCCTCCACGGCGCCGAAGCGGTAGGGATGGGCCAGTATCTCAAGGATTTTTCGGCCCAGGGGCTCCACCCGCGTGCGTTCCCGCAGGCCGGACAGCATGACGATGAATTCGTCACCGCCGAGACGCGCCACCGTATCGGAGCCGCGGATGCTGCGCGCGATACGCTGCGCGGCCTCGACCAGCAACTGATCGCCGATATCGTGGCCGAACGTGTCATTGACCTCCTTGAAACCGTCCAGATCGACGAAATAAAGCGCCAGTAACTGGCCTGTCTCCCGGCATTTCCTGAGCTCGCTTTCCAGCTGGGCAAGGAACAGGCGCCGGTTCGGGAGGTTGGTGACGGCGTCATAGTGGGCCTGGCGCCAGATCAAATCGTCCAGATGCTTTTTTTTCGTGATGTCGGAAGCGATCTTCACGTAGCGGTATACGCTGCCGTCACTGTTGCGCACCACGTTCATCGCCACCTGCTCGGCATACTCCTCGCCGGATTTGCGCCGGTTCCACCACTCGCCCTCCCAATGCCCCTCCTCGTTCAGCATCTGCCACATGCGCCGGTAGAACTCCTTGCCCTGCCGACCTGACTGCAAAATGCGTGGATCCCGGCCGATGACCTCGTGCATCTCATAGCCGCTCGTCAGGGTGAACGCCGGGTTGACGCTGACGATGCGGTTGTGTGCGTCGGTGGCCATAATCGAAGCGGTACTGGCATTGAAGATCAACGCGGACAGCTTCAGCTCGGCTTCCTGCTGCTTGCGTGCGCTGATGTCACGGGTGAACACAAAGATGACGCCGCCGTCGGTATCAGCATAGCTGGTGCTGATTTCAAACTCGAGGATGTGGCCGTCTCTGTGGCGATGCCTGGTTTCGAAAATGTCATGCCCCGTTTCGATGATCTTGCGGATGTGGGTCGCCGTGTCTTCCCGCGATTCACTCACCTCCAGATCCGAGATGGTCATGGACAGAAGTTCGTCGCGCGAATAGCCCACCATGCGGCAGAATTTTTCGTTGACGTCGATGATGCGCGCATCGGCGGTGCGGACGGCCCAGTAGCCGTCACCGGCGGCCTGGATGATCGAGCGGTATTCTATTTCGATCCGCTTGCGTGCGGTGATGTCCCGGCAGATGCTCAGGATAACGCTGGCGTTGCCTTGATGGACCAGGCGGGAATGGATTTCCACCGGAATTTCGCTGCCATCGCGATGGCGATGAATCATTTCAAACGTGCACTGCCCTTCCGCTTTGACGCGCCGCAGTCGTTCGGGGAAGGTGCCGGCGTATTCCGGGCTGCAGATTTGCTGCGGCAAGAGACCGAGCAATTCGTCCTTGCTGTAGCCGAGATACGTGCAGGCCGCTTCGTTGGCGGAAATTATCTTTCCCGCCTCGCTCAGGACGAAGATGGCGTCGCCGGCTTGCTCGAACAGCCTGCACTGCATGTCGATGGGGAAATCGTGAGGGTCATCGGTTGGCATTGCTAACGTCCTGTCCCCGTTTCCTGGAAGCGTTCGTCCGGAGCCGCGGGCCATGTTCATTGCCATCCCGCCCCTGGATCCTGTGTAGGGATAAGTATCAGCGCTTGTAAGGATTGTCCAATAGGGTATTGACCTGCCTGCTGATGGCCTTATCAATTATGCGGACTTTCTTCCACACGGTTTCGGGCTTCCCCCCATACATGGGAGCGCACGTCGCGAATCCAAGGCTTGCACGCGAGAGCGTGTGCAATGGCGCCTTGTATCTGGGAACGAAAATCCGCGGGGCGTGTGTGCCGGGGCTCCAGGCTTACCCTTCCGGATGCGCTGTGGCCGTCATGGAAGGCCGTAGCCGGAACGTTGCATACCAGCGGTGCAGGTTCTCCCGGGTTGTGCGCCATTGCTCATCGCCAAACCGGAAATCCAGGTAGCCCAGGGCGCAGGCCGCCGTGATCCTGCCCAGGTCTGTTTCGCCGCCCCACTCCACCGCCTCATGTTCCAGGGCGTCGAGCCCGCGCCCGATGGTGGAGGCCTGCAGGGCGAGCCATTCCGGGGATTGAAGGTGGGTGGGGCGGAGGAGTTCCAGGCGCCGCAACACCGCCGCATCCAGAATGCCGTCGGCCAGCGCCTGGACACGCAGCACCTGCCATCGCTGCGCGCCGCTTTCCGGCACCAGCCTGGCGCCGCCATGCAGGCTGTCGAGGTATTCGCAGATGACCGGCGAATCGTAGAGGATGGTTCCGTCGTCAGTGAGCAGCGCCGGTACCTTGCTCAGGGGATTGATGGCGGTCAGTGCCGGCGGCTGCTCCCAGGGATTGGCGGGCAGCAGTTCGATGCGCGCGGCCAGCCCGGTTTCATGGGCGGTCACCAGGACCTTGCGTACGAAAGGTGATGTCGGGGAATGAAAGAGTTGCAAGGGGAACCTCCCTCGTTCTGGGCGGATAGCCGGGATACTGTTCGCTCAGCTCAGTGTAGTTGCAGGTTTGGCCCGTTCGGACAGTTGGGCGGAGTCCACGATGGCGATGGTGCCGCGCTGCGTTTTCACCAGGCCCTGGGCGGTGAAGCCTTGCATCAGCCGGGCGATGACTTCGCGCGAGGTGCCGAGATGTCCGGCCAGAGTCTGCTGCGTCATTTGCAGCACGCCTTCTTCAGTGGCATTGCTGAGGATGAAGTTTGCCAGGCGCTGATCGAGCGTGCAGGCGTGCAGCTGCTCCAGTTCACCCATCAAGCGAAACACCAGTCCGGACAAGGCCTGGACCGTGAGGTTCTGTACGGCTGATTCGCTTTCGAACAGGCGGCGATAGAGCGGACCTGGAATCACCGCTACCTCGGTTCCCGGCGCGGTTTCGACCCAGGCGGGATAGCGCAGATCGTTGAACAGGCAGTTGAGCGCCAGCACGCAGGTTTCGCCCGGACGCAGGAAGTAGAGTGTCGCTTCCGTGCCCTGCGGGGTATAGGTAAACACGCGCAGTTGGCCGCGGGTTACCAGGTAGGCGCCGGAAACCTGTTGCCCCTTGTGTATCACCGTCGCCGGGCGCGGCAGGACCAGGTGCTGCACGCCGCCGTCGATGAGTCGTATACCTTCCGCGCTGAGATCCAGAAAGGTGTGCAATGCATCCGCCCTTGCGCCCACGTGTGTCTCCCCGTCCATGCCGATGCGGCATTATGCCTCCCCCCTCCCAGGGCGGCAAAGCGGCTCACCGCCCGGCAGTCCGGGTCAGCCGGTCGCTGCTGAGCGCCTGCAGAAAGGCGACGATGTCGCTCACTTCCTGCTCGGACAGTGCCGCCTGCTCCAGCGTGCGGAGGCTGCGATCCCGGCCGGACCACAGCAGATGACGACCCGAGCGTCCCAGCTGCGCGCCGGCCATGATGCGCACCACCTCCGCCAGCTCACTCACCGCGCCGTTGTGCAGCCAGGGACCGGTCAGCGCCACGTTGCGCAGCGACGGCACGCGCCAGACGCCGCGGCCGTTGCCGGCGGGGGCGGCGCCGGTGTCGCCGACGAGATCATAGCGCTGCATAAACGGCGTGGCGCCGACCGGAAAGGCACGCAGCGGAACGCGGTCGTCGAATACGCTGGCGGCGCTGAAGTTGGGGCCGAAGTGGCAATGGATGCAGCCCGTGGACTGAAACAGTGCCATGCCGCGCAACTGCGCGGGCGCCAGTGCCGCCAGGTCGCCGCGCACGAAACGGTCGTATGGCGTGTCCGGTGTGATCAGCGTCCGTTCATAGGCGGCGATGGCCTCGGCGATGCGAGCAAGGGTGATAGGCGCATTCGCGCCGAAGCTCAGCGCAAAGGCCGCCACATAGTCCGGTTTGTCTCGTACCCTCGCCTCCACCGCCGCTGCCGAGGGCATGCCCATTTCCAGCGGGTTGAGCAAGGGGCCCACGGCCTGTTGTTCCAGCGACGCGGCGCGCCCGTCCCAGAACAGCCGCGACTGAAACGCGGCGTTCCATACCGTCGGCGCGTTACGTGTGCCGACCTGGCCGTCGATGCCCGACGCGCCCGGCCTGGCGTCGGCGCCGGCCTTGGCGTACAGATCGTGACAGGAGGCGCACGACACCGTGCCGTTGCGCGACAGATCGGCATCGAAGAACAGGCGCTCGCCCAGCGCCGCTTTCGCCGCCGTGGTGGGATTGTGCGCCGGAGCGGGTGCCTGTGTCGGCAATGCCTGCCAGCTATAGCGCAGCGGCGCCCGTGGCGGAGAATTGGCCACGGCAGAGGACTCGGGCAAGGCCATCCAACGGTAGCGCGGCGGGCCGGGCGAAGGCGGCGGCGCCGTCGGCCGCAACGGCAGGGCCACTTTTTCGATGAAGGGGTCGATGACGAATTGGGGAAAATTGGCGACGGCGACGATGATCAGGAGTTTGAGGGCGAAGGCCAGTACGCCGGAGCCCAGTGCCGCCGCCAGCAGCCAGCGCCGATGGCCGCCGAGACGGCTCAAGGGACCCAGTTCCAGTTGCACCATGGTGAGCAGCACCGTCACCGCCACGGTCAGTGCGGCCAGGCCGAACACCATCAGATTGAGGATATCCGCGTTCATGACGTATGGCGCCGCGTCCCGCCTGCCCAGCGCGGGACGCGGTGGCCGTTCCTTACGCGGCGGCGCGGCGGAAAAAGGTATCGCCCGGGGTGGCGGTGCTCACCTCGGTGATGTCGTCGAAAGGCAGTCCGACGCGGGCGTGAGCGCGGCGTACCGCCTCCGCGTCCGGGGCCATGGTGAAGCAAAAGGCGCGGCCGTCGCCATAGCCTACATGCACCCGCAGCGGCACCACGCCTTCGGCGTAGCAGGCCTGTTCGTACTGCGCGAAAAAGCCTTCGAACTGTTCAGGGGTGAGTCCGGCGGGAAAGGTCTGCCTGGACTGATCATGGGTATCGATAAAGAATTTCATCGGCTGCATGGTTGTCTCCTTCGTCAGATGGCTGAATGCGCCACGACGGAGACATTAACCACGGCAGCCCCGTACTTCTGTAGCAAAAGCTACACAGCGGTCAGGGGCATTACTCCGGCTTGCCCCACAGCTGTTCCAGCCGCGCCGGGCGGCCGCAGTTGTACTTGTAGAACTTGTAGCGGAGGGGATTCTTGTTGTGGAAGTCCTGGTGATATTCCTCGGCAGGATAGAAGTTCTTGAACGGCTCGACGGGCGTGACGATGTCGCCCTTGAAGGGTTGCTCCTGGCGCAGTGACGCCAGCGAGGCATTGGCCTGCTGCCGCTGCGCATCATCGTGGTAGATGATGGCCGGGCGGTACTGATCGCCGCGATCGCAGAACTGGCCGCGACCATCCAGCGGATCGTGATTGCGCCAAAAGGTTTGCAGCAGTTGCGCGTAACTCACCCGTTCCGGGTCGAACTCCACCTGCACCGCCTCCACATACCCCGTTCCCCCGGCCGAGACCTGATCGTAGGTGGGATTCGGGGCGCCGCCGTTGGCGAAGCCGGACGTGGTGGCAATGACTCCCGGGACCTTGTCGAAGGCCTCCTCCACGCACCAGAAGCAGCCGCCGGCGAAGGTGGCCGTCTCGGCGGCATGCAGGGCGGGCGCCGCAAGAAACAGCATTAGCAGCAGGATGTATCGATACCTGGCCGTCATGATGGGGACTCCTCGGCTGGCGTTGTCTAGTACACAGGATAGACGCTGCCGCAGGACGTCGACAGGCGGTGCCCCTACCCCGCGGCCCGCAACACCAGCAGTTTGCCGAAGGATTGCAGGCTTACCTCCTCCTCCAGCACCACGCCGCCGTGCCGGAACAGTCCCTGCCATTGCTCCAGGGTGCGTTCCCTGCCGCCGGTGCCCATGAACATCTGCATGTCGAAGGCGGCGGCGGCGAAATCCGCTCCGGCCTCGGGCAACACCATCTCCAGCAGGGCGATGCGGGCGCCGGTTCCCGCCGTTGCCGCCGCCAGCGTCCCCAGCGCCCTGGCCGCCGCGCCGTCGTCGAAGCCGTGCAGCACGGCGCTGAGCAGATAGATGTCGCCCTCGTCCCTGGCGGCGGGGACGGCCTCCAGCACATCTCCCGCCTGAAACTCCATGCGCGCCAGCAGCGCCGCATCCTCGCGTCCGTTCCAGTATGCGTGCGCACCGGCGATGATGCCGGCGCGATCCGTCACCAGCGCCTTCAGATGCGGGTGTCGCTTGAGTATCGCCAGCGCCTTGCTGCCTTTCGAGCCGCCGACGTCGATCACGCGCGCGAAGCGCCCCCAGTCGAAGTCCGTTGCGAAACTGTCTCCGGCCAGTGCCTCCACGCTGTCCATGGCGGAGGAAAACAGCGCGTCGAAGTCCGGATGCGTATCCATGTAGCCGACCAGCGTCTCGTCGTGGGTGAGCTCGAACGGCACCCCGCCGCCGCGTATGCCCTGTTCGAGGTGTTCGTACCAGGGACGGCTCATGGCGGCGCTGTTGTGCATCAGTATCATCGCCCGCACGCTGTGCGGATCGTCTTCGCGCAGGCAGGTGGACAGCCGGTTGTTTCTGAAGCGGCGCGGAGCGGTTTCTTCGAACACCCCCAGAGCCGCCAGCATGCGCAGCAGGCGGTAGGTGGCGTCGGGCTGTGCGGAAACGCGGTGCGCGATCTCGTCCGCGTCCAGGGTGTCGTCGCCGAGCACGGTGGCGATATCGAGCCGGGTCGCCGCATGCAATGCGCAGGACTGCCAGAAGGCCGAACCGATCTGCACCAGCCGGAACGGCGGCGGCGTGATCCGGCTGGGGATGGATTGCAGCCAGGAAGCAAACCTGAGCAGCCAGGTGTAACGGCGCACCGCGCCGGGGTTCTTCTGCAATGTCATTCGGGTTTCCCTTCAGCGATGGCCGACGCGAGGCCGGCGGAAAACAGGTGGCCATTGAACTCCGCCAGGCGGTGCAGGAATGCCGCGTCCATGGGGCGCCCCATCTGCTGCTCGAATACGTTCTTCAGCAGCATCGGCATCATGGCCAGGCTGACGAAGCTCAGGCGCAACATGTCCGCATCCACCGCGGCAGCGATTTCCCCCTTGTTCTTCAGATCGCCCACGCGCTTTGCCGCACCACTGCGGCCCCGCTCCAGCAATTGCAGGATGAAGCGTCTGCCCGGTCCATGATTCAGCGCCAGCACCTTGAGTATCAGGCGCGGAAATTCCGGGTGTGCCGCCATGGTGTCGTAGTAGAGGCGCAGGAAATCGCCGAATCCCTCCACCGAGGCGAGCATGGTTCCGTCGAGGACCTTGAGCAGCGGCGCCAGGGTTGCCCGGATCATTTCCTCATACAGGCCTTCCTTGCCGCCGAAGTAGTAACGGATCATCGATACGTTGGCCTGAGCCTTTGCGGCGATCTGCCGGGTGGTGACCTTGTGGTATTCATCGGCCAGAAAGCAGTCCATCGCAGCCCGGAGCAGGCGTGCGCGGATCGGGTCGGAAGGGCTGTGATCTGGCATCGTCGATTTCCTTGCGTCGGCGCGTGCAGGTTAGCACCGTCCGGATGGTGTGCCGTAGCAGCGGCATCAATCAAAATCGCGTGGCTGATTGATCCGGCCCGGATGCAGGGATACCGGCGCCTATACTCAGGTCATGCTGCCCGACGCGTGGAGGTGCACCATGTACACGCCTGCCTGTCCTCTGTTTGTCGCCTTGCTGCTTTGCGCGGCTTCTCTCGCGGCCCAGCCACTGGTGCAGGAATATCCGCTGCCTGCCGGCAGCGGCCCCCACGACGTGGCGCCCGCCGCCGACGGCGGCGTCTGGTATACCGCGCAGCGGGCCGGTGCCCTCGGCTGGCTCGACCCGGCCAGCGGCGCCACCCGGCATATTCCCCTGGGCAGCGGTTCGCGTCCGCACGGCGTCATCGTCGGCCCGGACGGGGCGCCCTGGGTCACCGACTCCGGCCTCAACGCCATAGTCCGTGTCGATCCCGCCAGCGGCGCGGTGCGGCGCTACGACCCGCCGCCGGGCACGCCCGACATGAACCTCAATACCGCCACCTTCGACGGCGACGGCATGCTCTGGTTTACCGGCCAGGCCGGTTACTACGGCCGGGTGGATCCCGGCAGCGGGCGCGTCGACGTGTACCAGGCGCCGCGTGGCCGTGGCCCCTACGGCATCTGCAGCACGCCGGACGGCGCTGTCTATTACGCCTCGCTGGCCGGTTCGCATATCGCGCGCATCGACACGACGAGTGGACGGGCCGCCGTCATCGAGCCGCCCACGCCGGGGCAGGGTGCACGGCGGGTATGGTCCGACTCGCGGGGGCGCATCTGGGTGAGTGAATGGAACGCAGGCCAGCTGGGACGCTACGACCCGGCCGACGGAACCTGGCGGGAATGGCCGCTGCCCGGCACCGCACCGCGCGCCTATGCCGTCTATGTGGACGGGCAGGACATGGTCTGGCTGTCGGATTTCGGCGCCAATGCCATCGTGCGCTTCGAACCGGGCACGGAACGCTACAGCGTGATTCCCCTGCCCCGGCGCGGCGCGGCGGTGCGGCAGATACTCGGCCGGCCGGGCGAGATCTGGCTGCCGGAATCGGGACTTGATCGCCTGGCTGTCATCCGTACCGCGGGGGAGAAGGCGAAATGAACGAGCGGTGGCGGGCGGCACTGGCCGCCGCGTTGGCTGGGCGACGAGGCGCGGGAGCTGTTCGACGAACGCATGGTGACCGGACGTTTCGAGTTCGTGGTCACACCCGCTCCCCCCGAAAACCGAGGCCGGCGGCACCGTTCGCGGCGTGTCGGGTATGAGACAAACTCCGCTCCCACCGTCTCCCCCGTGTGTCGTCAAACACACAAATGTCCGTCGCTCGTCTAATACAAACAAACGTTTAGAACAACTTTTTCGTTTGGTATCGTTTTTGCTGGTGCAGGCGTAACCGACACACTCACCAGAAAGGTAAAACGATGATCATCGAGAAATACGACCAGAACGGCCTGCTCCTGAACGTCAACTTCATCGACAAGGCCAGCACCGACGGCGTGGTTGGCTTCCGCGGCCGCGTGGCCATCGTCGAGGGCGAAGTGGCCGACGCCCAGGGTCGCCGCAAGCCGCCCGCCGTGGTGCTGGAGCATGGTGTGATGCTGGAGAAGGACGGCAAGCTCGCCCTGGTGTCGGGCTCGCTGGACGACCTCGCCGACCTGCCGACCTTCGTCGAGAAATACAAGGATGATTTTGCCCCCGGCATGATGGCCATCATCTACGTGGTCAACATCAGCAAGCCGCTGCAGGTCGAACTGGAGGGCATCAATTTCGCGCTGATACCGATGCAGGAAGGTATCCCCTGGAACGAACTCAATGACGAAGCCGGGCTGCAAAAGGGCGACATGAAGAAGCTCTCTTCCGGCGACAAGGTGCTCACCGTCTGGAAGGAGTTGGGTGGATACAAGGCCAAGGGCGACAAGGTGGCACTGGACGCGGCGCTGGGCCAGATCGAGGCCGGCCTCAAGCGCGTCGAGCGCGGCGCCATTTAGCTTCGCTGTACCGGGGCCGGTGCATCGTGCGCCGGCCCCGCGTTAATTTCCCCTGTTCTTCGCGCGCGATTGTTTTTATGCTTCGCCTATCGGAGCGGCATCGCTCCGCCAAGCGCCCAGCGAAATGAACGCCATACGACAACAGTCCCTGCCCGCCGTTCGCCGCCTGTCCCGGCTGTGCGGCGTGCTGCTCTGTCTCTGCACCGCCGCTTCCGCCGCCGACATCTACAAGTACACCGCGCCCGACGGCACGGTGACGTACAGCGCCCTCAAGCCCCGTTCCGGCGCTTACGAAAAGCTCGAGCCCAGCTGCCTGTTGAGCTATATCGGCTGCGAACTGTCCGCCTCCGACTGGGCTCGGGTGCCGTTGAATCACAGCGACTATCACGCACAGATCCGCAGCGTCGCCGCGCAGCACGGGCTCGAGGCCGCCCTGGTGCGCGCCGTGGTCCACGCAGAATCCAACTTCAACCACAAGGCGGTGTCGCGGGCCGGCGCCCAGGGGCTGATGCAGCTCATGCCCAAGACCCAGCGCACGCTGGGCGTGAGCGATCCCTATGACATCGGCGAGAACCTGAACGGCGGCACCCGCCTGCTGAAGGAACTGCTGGTCCGCTACCGCCACAACGTCAAACTGGCGGTGGCGGCCTACAACGCCGGGCCGGATGCGGTGGATCGCCACCAGGGCATACCGCCCTATCCCGAGACCCGCAACTACGTGCGGCGCGTCACCCAGCTTTATTCCCGCTACAAGGAAACGCTTTAAGCCGTCACGCCAGGCTGATGCGGCTGGTGTCGATGGCCGGAGCGGTGACCTCCTCCGGTTCCTGCAACAGCGCGCCGGGTTCGGCCAGGGACAAGGCATCGAAGGTAAATTGCGGGGGCTCGACGGCGCCCGGCGTAGTCAAATCCACTCCCGCCTCGGCCATGGTCAGGGCACTGAGGTCCACCTCGAACTCGGCTACCGTCTCCGGCTCTACCAGCGTTTCCCCCACGGCCCCCATGCTCAGATGCGAGACGTCGATCCGGGCCTCCTCCACCGGCTCCGGTTCCTTGAGCAGCACTCCCGGTTCGGCCAGGGTGGCGTTCAGCCCCGCCGCGGGAGATGCTGCCGGCGGCGGAGCCGCGGAAACCGCGGGTGTTGCCGGAACAGGCGCCGGTGCGGCCTGATCGACCACATTGCACACCGCCCCGGCCTGCTGCAGCGCCTGCTGGTACTTCCGGGCGGTGGCCGCGTCGACGCCGCGCTTGATGGTCACCGGCTTGCCGGTAAACATCGGCGCCACCTTCTCCATCTCCACCTTGAAAAGCCGGGCGAAGTTGGCCTTGACCTGCTCCGCCGCGGCGCCCTCGACCAGCTGCCCGGTGAACACCACTGCAAAAGTGTTTTCGCTCATGCCCATGCCCCGATCGTCACGTTATGGTGTCTGTGTCCGTTGCAGATAAGGGTAAGGTCCGGCGCCGCGCCGGTCAAAACTTAATCGTTCCGGCCCATTTCCGTCGGTGCCTTCCGCGCTTGTTTTTCTGTGGTGTATCGATATACAGTATGTGCCGCGACGGTCCCCGCGGCCGTACGCCGGCGGCGCGAGCCGCAGAACCCCTACCCGACTCCACACCAAGCAAGGAACCGGAAAAATGGCTGTAATCGTCAAATATGCGAGCGACAAGGACCCGACCACGATGTTCGATATCCGTGCTGAAGCCGAAGCCTACGACGCCCGTCTGGAACAGCAGGAAAACCTGGCCGAGTTGCTGGAACAGGCGGCCCTGGATGCCGGCGTGGCGCTGCCCACGGAAAGCGCCCACCAACTTGCCACTGCGCTGGTCGAGAAGCACGGCGTGCGCCTGCTCGAGGTGGTGACCGGCAAGAAGCCGCGGCAGGCGAAGAAGGCCGCCGAACCGGCCGCGGAGTAACCGGTGCGGCGGCGCCCCGCCGCCGTGCCGGGCGGGGCCTCCCCCCGCCGCCGCATCAGAACTCACCTGCGGCGGCTGCTTCCAGTATGGTCTTCAGCGTCGTGTTCACCCGTGCCGCGATGGCCTTGACCTCGGGCGTCAGCGGCGTGTTGTCGATGAGCATGTCCAGGTTGAGCATCATCAGCCACGTCTTCCCTTCCTGATCCTCCACCAGGGCGATGCGGCAGGGCATGTAGGCGGCGAATACCGGGTTGAATTTCACCATTTCATAGGCGTCCACGGGGTTGCAGAACTGGAATATCTCCAGCCGGCCGCTCTTGATGCCGCGAGCCTGCAACTCCTGCGATAGGGGCTGATGGGCGACGAACTTCATGTTCAGCGCAATGGCCTTGGATTTCATCGCCTCGATGGCATCGTCCGCACTGACGCCGTCGGCCAGAGGCTGTTTGATCACCGACTGGTTGATGTCGAACTGCAGCGGGGCCGGCAGCGGCCGCCGGGTGTCGGCAGCGGCGCCTACCGTCAGCAACGCGGCGGCAAGAGTGAGTGCAAGAAACCGGGACAGGGTTTTCATGATGGCCTCCTTGTGCAAAGAAAGCCTCAGGTGCGGACGGGGGCCGTCACCGTGGGGTTATCAAAAACCATAGTTCATTCCCCGCCGTCACACGCCGGCGCGGCTCCGTCCTGCCGCGAACACCTGAAATCCGTTGGGTTGAATACCGCATATATCCATAGTAATTTGCTTGGGTATGCTTTGATTCAGACTCACACGGCTTACGGGGCGGAACATAGCGATGTTGCTACTACCCAGCGGACGCGTCATAGACCTCTCCACCGACCGGGCCCGGTACCATGCCCTGCGCCACCCGGGCGTGGCGCCGGACTCCCCCCATCGCGAGCTGTATGCGTTGGTGGATGTGCTCTATCGCCGCCGTGACGACGCGGGCAACCCGCGCCGCGGCTGGACTGAATACGATTACGAATATTCCGGGTATACCCTCGCCACCCTGCGCCTGGCCACGGATTGGAGCGACGCCGACAAGATGGCCCTCTACCGCTGGGCGCGCCAGGACACCCGGCGCCGCCAGATCGAAACCGCCCGCCGCCGCCTCGCCGCCAACCAGCGCCAACTGTCCGCCCGCCTGTATTCCGCGCCGGGCCGCCTCTACAGCCGGCTGCGGCTGCGGCTGGCCGCCCTGCCCCTGGCGCGGGCCGATGCGGTGCAATGGCTGGCGACCATCAACAACATGACGCGCCAGGGGGTGCGGGACGAGGAAATCCAGTGGTCCGGGGTGCGCGATTATCTGGCGCGGCAGCCGGCCGGTACGGTGCTGGGCCGGGAGCAGGTGCTGGCGGCGGTGGATTTCAGCAACATCCGCCTGGAGCTGAACACCGAGCAGGTGTGGGGCGTCCACGGCGGGCTCAGTTTCAGGGAGATGGTGCTGCGCATGCCCCATCAGGCGGTGTATCGCGCCGCGCTGAAGCTGGACCGCGGCTGCCTGTGCCTGCAGCGTTACGTCGACGACGCGTACAACTACCGCGTCGGCGTGGTAAAGACGCGCTGCCCGGACCATCCCATGGCGCTGAACAAATACTGGTTTGCCCTCGACCCGTACGGCCGCGCCGTCCCCAACACCGAGGCGGACGGCGGCCCGCGCCTGTTCTTCGACAGCAGCCTCGACGCCAAGCTGGCGGCGGACCGCCATGCCCACCAGCACCTCGGCATCCGCAGCGGCGCCAGCACCCACGCGCGCTTCGATCACCTCACCCTGTGCGGCGGCCGCGACTACCGCGAGTGGATCGTCAGCCTGCCCGATTACCAGCGCACCTTTTTCGGCGCGCACTTCTACGACCACAACGTGCTGGTGCACATCCGCACCACCACGCGCAGCGATCTCGCCGGGCGCAAACTGCTGTTCATCGAGGAAATCCAGAGTGACTGGCATCAGTCGGGCCGGCGCGATGGCTACGACACCAGTTGGTGGGGACAGGTGGCCAACGCACCCTACAAGAAGGATTGGCCGGTCCTGGCGGCCAAGCTGATGCTGATCCAGGCCAGCGAAAACGGCTATGCCGGCATCGCCTGGGCCCCGGGGGACATCCAGGAACTGCGCTACATGCGTACCCTGCACGCCATCCGGCAGCACTATGACCGCGAGCTGCCCCAGGCGCTGAACCGCCTCGGCCGCCCCTACGGCTGCACGGTGGAAAGCACCTGCATCCCCACCCGCGAGCCCTGGCTCAACATGCAGAAGCGGGAGGACAAATGGTGCGTTGCCGACGGCCAGGGGAAGTTCCGGACCAAGGCCCGCTACAGCAACCGTGACGAGGCCATGGCGGTGATCGCCCTGCACAGCCGGGAAATGGATCTGCCGGTGCCGGTCTTCTTCATCGGCGACGATTTGCGCCGGCAGATCGCCGAGCAGGGCCTGCCGCTGTTCGGCGAAAGGTTCTGAGCTGCGCACCAAGGGGCATCCCTGCCCCTGTCGTCATCACAGCGTGCAGCTGTCCGCCAGTGTGGTACCTGCCAGACGATCGAAATAACGGGCGCGGTAGTAGTGACGCTTGTGGGCGGCGTCGTCGCTGAAGGCGGCGCGATCGTGCAGCACGTTGTTGCTCACCAGGCCCATGCCCGACTCCAGGCGGCCGCGGTAGATGTAGGGCGAGTCGCTGTTCAGGATGTGCTGCAAATAGTCCAGCGCCTCCCGGCTCAGCGCATCGTCGGCCCACATCACGTTGTTGACGCGGATGGTATAGCGCATGTGCAGATCGCCCGAGGGCATGATGCTGAACACCGGGCCAGGCTCTTCCGCGCGGGCCACGGTGCCGCCCTCGTCGATGCGGGCCGGGATGGTCATCGCCGCGGGCGCCATCAGGGCGCGGACATAGTCCGGATTCTTTTCCCGCAGCAGGATGTAGGCGATCTCGTGATCCATCAGTGCGTTCTCGCCGCCGCTGGCGGCCTGCTGCACCACATGCAGGTTGAGGGCGTGGATCTGCCGGTTGGCAGCGTTGTAATAACCATCGGTGTGCCAGTTGATGGCCCGATTGGTGTAGGGAATGTAATTGCGGCGCACGCCTTCGGTGCGCACCGTAAGCGAGGTCAGTCCGGTCTCGTCCGCCAGCCAGTTCCTGTTCAGGTCCTGCAGGCCGAAGCGGCGGCCCATGGACAGCGGGATCTCCGCATCGGGATCGGTGCCGGTCTTGCCGGCATACAACGCCATGTTCGCCTTGCGGCAGCGTTGCAGCAGGGCCCGGTGTTCGCTGTCGGTCAATGTGCGGGGATCCTTGATCTCCACCAGCAGGTCGCCGAGATTTTGCGGATAGTCCTTGAGTTTCTGATCACGCCAGCGCTGGTACAGGTCCTCATGTTCCAGGCTGAAGGGCGTCGCTGCGACCGTGGTTTGTTGTTGGGGACGCGTCATGTCTAACCTCGTTTTTGCTTATCGTCTGGATGGGGTGGCACGTCAGGCTAGAGCAAGGAGCCGATGCCGTAATTGACCAGGGACAAGTGCCATGGAATTTCCGCGACGGCGCTGCAGTCAAAGCGCGCTGAAGTTTGATAAATGCCGGGAATGGTGCGTCTCCCGGTTTCGGAGAACGGCACCTGCGGGTTCCTGCAGCAGCGGTGACGGCGGCCTATAGTTAGCCGGACGGAAGTCATCGTGAGTGCGTACGGCGTCGCGCGCGTTCACCAGGACCGCGGGGCCCCTTCCATGATGCTGCTGAAATTTATCGCCCTTGCCATAGCGGCCTTGCTGCTGCTCTGGGTCGGCTACTTCGCCTACCTTTCCTTTACCGCGCCGGTGCCCAAAGTGAAACTGGTGGCGGGACATTTGCGCCCCTGCCCGGATACACCCAACTGCGTATCCAGCGAGAGCGATGTCGCGGCTACGCGTATTGCGCCGCTGCCGTACCAGGGGAGCGCTGCAAACGCATGGGCCGACTTGCGTGCGGCGATCATTGCCGCGGGCGGTTCCATCGTCGAGGAACGCCCGGACCTCATCTGGGCCACGTTCACCAGCCGCATATTCCGCTTCGTCGACGATGTGGAGTGCCGCCTGGCGGCCGATGCGGGCGTGATCCATCTGCGTTCCGCCTCGCGCGCCGGACGCTCCGATCTGGGAGTCAACCGTGAGCGGGCGGCGCGTCTGCGGGAATTGTTCGAGCGACGACAGGCGCTGCGTGACTCCGACAGTCCGGGCCATCCGTCAAACTCCTAGAATCGGTCCCCCCGGTGCCGGCGGGCGACCTGACTTTTCCCATATCAGGACTATTCTTTACTGCGTGACTCTCCTCGGTACCGGGATATGAAATACCTGCTTATCCTGCCCCTGCTGTTGTCCTGCGGCGTTGCCGGTGCCGCCGACGGCGGGCTGCGGCATGGCTTCTGGGGCAATATCGACATCGGCTTCGGCAACCTGTACCTGTCGCCCGATGTGGCGCGTTCCCGTACCGACAGCCGCCTCTACCTGGCCCTTGCCGGCGGCTACGCCTTCCATCCCCAATTGCAGCTCGGTATTGCGGCCGGCGGCTGGAATATCGAGGCCAGTGACTTCTGGGATACGGCGTCGGGGGAAGGGCTGCGACAGGTGTTCGCCGTGGCGCGCTATTGGCCGACGGCCGAATCCAAGCTCTATCTGTCGTTTGCCGGCGGCAGTATTACCCACTGGAACAACGCCAACGGCGCCGCCGACGGCACCGGCAACGGTTACAGCGTGGGGCTGGGTTACGAAGTCGTGCGCTATGCCGCCATGGGCACCCATGTATTCCTCGACTACAGCCGCGGCAGCGTCAGCGGCTACCGGCCGCCCGGCGGCGTGAGCCAGGGTGAGGACTACAGTGCGTTCACCGTCGGCCTGCGCCTGGGGTTTTAGCGCGCGCAAATTCACGGAGGTTCGCCATGCAACGCAGAACCTTTCTCGGGGCGACCCTGGCCGCGGCGGAGTGTGCGCTGCTGGCCGGCGCCGGACTGCTCAAGCCGCAACGGGCGTTGGCGGCATGGCCGGCCGCCGCGTTCAATGCGGAGACTCTCGACTCCGCGCTCAGGGCGCTGAGCGGCGGAGCGCCGATCAGCGATAGCGACGCCATCGTGCTCCAGGCGCCGGAACAGGCGGCCGACGGCCGTACCGTGCCCGTGGATGTCATCAGCAATATTCCCGGCACGCGCAGCATCGCCCTGCTGTCGGAGAAAAATCCCTTCCCTGCCCTGTCACGGTTTGAACTGACGCCGGCGGTTTCACCGAGCCTCAGTGCCCGCATCAAGATGGGGGGCACCGGCAAGGTGGTCGCGCTGGTGGAGGCGGACGGGCGTTACTACAGCACGTCGCGCCGGGTGGAAGTTGCGGTGGGTGGCTGCTAGGCCGCCATCGGAAAGGAGTACCGCGTCATGGCCAATGAAAAAAGCGTTCACAGGATCCGCGTCGAGTCGGTCAACGGTGGAGCCGATGTCCGTATCCTGCTCCGGCATCCCATGGAAACCGGAACCCGCAAAGATTCCGTCACCGGAATAACCATTCCCCGGCATTTCATTGAGGAGATCCACTTCGAACACAACGGCGAGGAGGTGATGGCAGCCCACTGGAGCTGGGGCATGGCCCTCAACCCGTTTGTCTCCTTCCATATCCGGCGGGTGCGCCCCGGTGATGTGGTGCGTGTCCACTGGACGGACAACAAGGGCATGAGCGGCGCAGTGGAAGGCGCGGTGGCCTTGTCCTCAGGGAAGCCCGGGCGCGCCTGACTCAGCCCGGCAGCGCCGCCCGCTCGTCGGTGGTGATCTGGGAGGTGGGCGGCCGCCATGTTGCGCCGAATCGCCCTTTCCGGATTGGTTTTTAGTATGCTGTATTGCCGCGCCGAAACCCATGTCTCGGCGCAACACCCCACTACACATAAGCAGAAGCCATGCATAAGCAAGACAGCCGGGGCGGGTCGACCGGCGCTGCCAGCGGAGAGACGGAATATCTCTGCCAGCAACTTGTAGAGGGATCTCCGAGCGCTCTATTCGTCTCCGGCCTCACCGTCGATGGTCGGTGGCTACTGCTTTTTTCCAATTCCGCTTGGCTCGAAGCCATGGCCATCACTACCGAGCCGCCCGCAGGATGTTACCTGGATGAGCTCCTCGCCCCGGCCGTGGGCGGCGAATTGGTATCCCGCCTCAATCAGTGCCATGCCGACGCTGCCGGTATCGCCTACGTTGCCGAGTGGAACGGGCGCTGCCTGGAAGTCACGCTGACGCCCTCTGCCGTCGCCGATGGGCGCCCGGCCCGCGTGCTCGGACATGTCCGCGACATCACTGTGCAACGACGCAACGAGGAGCGGCTCGAACAACTGGAGTTCGCCCTGGGCAAGGTGAGCGAGGCGATCTACCTGTTGGACGAGCATTCACGCATCCGCTACGCCAACGGCGAGGCGGGCCGCATGCTGGGCTATGGCCCGGAAGAGCTGCTCACCCTTTCGCTGGCCGACGTTGACCCGCAATGGCCTGCGGAACGTTGGCGGGAGGCTTGGCGCGAGATCAGGGAACGCGGCTCACTGACCCTGGAGAGTACGCACCGCAAAAAAGACGGCAGCGTCATCCCGGTGGAGGTCACCGTCACATACTTCGTGTATTGCGGGAACGAATATCAGATGTCGCTGGTGCGCGACATTACCGGGCGCAAACGTGCGGAGGCGGAGTTGCAGGCCCGTTCGGAAGAATTTCGCGCCCTGGTTGAGCACTCCCCCGATGTGATCATTCGCCACGACCGGGAGCTGCGGGCCACCTACGCCAATCCCGCCTTCTTCAAACTGGCGGACACTGCACCCGCAGACATCATCAATGCGCCGCTGCCGCTGAAGAGCACGGTACTGTACGCACCGGAACTGTACCTGGATAAAATCCGGGCGGTGCTGCAAAGCGGCCAGGCGGAGGAGCTGGTGTTCAAGCATCGCTCGCTCGCGGGAGATGCCTGGGCCCATGCCCGCTTCGTGCCCGAGTTCGACGAACACGGACAGGTGGTCACGGTGCTGGCCATCGGGCATGACGTCACGGCACTGAAGTCCGCCGAGAGACAATTGCGCACCGTGGTGGAAAATCTGCCCGACATGATCACGCGCTTCGACACGGACGGTCGCATCCTCTACACCAATCCGGTCATCGCGTCGACTTTTGGTATCGTGCCGGAAGAAGCCGTCGGCACCTACCCTCCCGGCGTATCGACCGATGGCGCCCCCCTGGTGGATTTGATTCGGGCAGTAGCGGTTACGGCGCAACCCAACGGTTGCGATGTGGTATGGCAAACCTTGCAGGGTGAGCGCCATTTCAATCTCCGTCACGTCCCCGAGGTCGATGAAAGTGGCGAAGTCGTCAGCATCATCGGTATTGCCACCGACATCACTGAGCACCGCGAGGCGGAGGAATTGCAGCGTCGCCTCAATCGTGAGTTGCGCGCCGTGAGTGAATGCAATCAGGTGCTACTGCGCGCCTCTGACGAGGCCGGCCTCCTCAATGACATCTGCCGGATTATCTGCGAAGTTGCCGGCTACCGCATGGCCTGGGTCGGCTACGCCGAGCAGGATGACGACAAGACGGTCCGCCCGGTGGCGTGGGCCGGTGAGGACAGCGGCTATGTGGCGCAGGCGAAGCTCTCCTGGTCCGACGCCGTGGCGCATGGGCGCGGCCCCGCCGGCATTGCCATACGCAGCGGCACGATGTACTACGTGCAGGACTTTGCCACCGACATGAACATGGTGCCATGGCGCCAAGCGGCCCTGCAGCGCGGCTATCACTCCGGCATCGCCCTGCCGCTGAAAGGCGACAGGGATGAGGTGTTCGGAGTGCTGCTGATTTACTCTGCGGAAGTCAACGCCATTACGCCGTCGGAAATACGCCTGCTCGAGGAGCTGGCCGATGACCTGGCCTTCGGCATCGTCAACCTCCGCATGCGCGACCAACATACCCGCGCCGAGCGGGAGCTGCTGCGCATCAACCGGTTCCTGCTTACCTTGAGTCGCTGCAATGAGGCACTGGTCCACGCCGGCGACGAGACCGCATTGTTGCAGCAGATGTGCAATATCGTCGTAGCGGTGGGCGAGTTTGCCATGGCCTGGGTCGGCTACGTGGACACCGACGCCGTTCACAATATGGCGCACTTCGGCCCGCGTGCCGATGACTATCTCGGTACGTCCGCCGTCCTGCGGGGGGATGAACTGGGAGAAAAATGCCGGCCAACCCTGCGTGCAGCGCAGAGCGGCAACATCCAAGTGGTCCAGGACGTCACCCAAGCCGAGTGTCCGGCGTGGCGGGAACGTGCCCTCGCCCATGGTTTTCATTCGGCCATCGCCCTGCCCCTCAAGGTTGGTGAAGCAGTCATCGGCACGTTCAATATCTATGCCTCCGATAGCGGCGGCTTTGGCCCCGAAGAAGTCATGCTGTTGTCAGAGCTGGCCAGTGACCTTGGTTTCGGCATTGAAACCCTGCGTGTCCGTCTCGATCATCAACGATTCATCGAACGCCTGCACTCGAGCATGGAGTCCACCATCCAAGCCCTGGCCAGCGCGGTCGAACTGCGCGATCCGTACACCGCCGGGCATCAGCGGCGCGTGGCTCAGCTGGCGGCTGCGGTGGCTCGGGCCATGGGCTGGCCGGAAGAGCGGGTGCAGGTGGTCTATCTGGCCGGGATCGTGCACGACGTCGGCAAGATTGCCGTCCCGGCCGAAATCCTGAGCAAGCCGGGACGTTTGAGCGAGACGGAAATGCTGCTGGTGCGCGCCCATGCCGCCGCCGGTTACGACATACTCAAGCCCGTCGACTTCCCCTGGCCCATTGCGGAGATCGTACGTCAACACCATGAGCGCATGGACGGCTCCGGCTATCCGCAGGGCCTGCACGGCGACGACATCCTGCCCGAGGCGCGTATCCTCGCGGTATGTGACGTGGTGGAGGCCATGACCACCCACCGTCCCTACCGTCCCGGCATGGGCGTCGATACAGCGTTACAGGAGATTGAGCGCGGGCGCGGCCACCAGTTCGAGTCCGCCGTCGTTGACGCCTGCGTCGAAGTGATACGGACGCAGGGTTTCAGGTTTGACTGATTGCCGGCCTGCTATTGCGTGGTATGCGAGGCCTATCCCAGCAGCGCCGCCCGCTCGTCGGTGGTGACCTGGGATGCGGCGGCCGACTCCAGGGGCGGATGGCAGACGCGATTGCGCCCGGTTTGTTTGGCTTGGTACATGAAGGCGTCGGCCTGCTTCACCATCGCTTCGGCCGTGGCCGGATGCAGCGAGGTGTGGATGGCCACGCCGAGGCTGGCGGTCAGTTGCAGTATCCCCTGCCCCGTCGCCAGCGGCCTTGCCTCCAGCATGCGGCGCAGCCGCTCCGCCGCTTTCACCGCACCGGCCAGTCCCGTTGCCGGCGCAATGATAGTGAACTCCTCGCCGCCATAGCGGCACAGGATGTCGATGCGGCGCATGGACTCGTGCATGCATTCCGCGGTATGGCGCAGCGCCAGGTTGCCCACCTCGTGGCCCCAGCGGTCGTTGACCTGTTTGAAATGATCGAGGTCGATGATGATCAGGGCCGTGGGCTGGCCGGAGCGGCCGGTGCGTTCCAGTTCGGCCTGCAGGCTCTCCCTGAAATGGCGGTAGTTGAACAGGCCGGTCAAAGGGTCCGTACGGACCTGGGTTGCCAGCCTGCCGTTCTCGTCACGCAGTAAGCGCAACGCAGCGAGAACCTCGCATTCCGGGTGGTCGACGGGACAGATGTCTAAGGGGTGGTCGGCCATGATCATGCTGTGTGTGGGCTGAGTTCATACATCGGCAGTGACTTCCCCGACTTTACCCTAAAAGAGACGGGAACTGCTCGGCCCATGCGCCGGGTCCCTCCCACCGTGCCGAACCGTTCGTCGCGCAGCGGAATCGGAACCGCTCAAATTGCGTATACTGTCCCGGAATTCACGGTCATTCCCCGACAGATACCGGGGAGATAGCACGAGGTTGAAGATGAACAGGCAGGAAGTCGAGCTGTTGAGCAAAGAGATCGAGATGTTGATGAGCGAGCGATCAAACCTGCTGCGCGTGGTGGGTGCGGCGGCGGTGCTGGTCACCAATACCGACGCCGCGAGCCTGCCGTCCGGCGTGGTGAATGCGGCGGAAGTACTGTCGGAGATGCTCAATGCACTGCCCGAGGAAACACTGAAGGACGCCCTGGAATCGGTACACGCGGAACCGGATCTGTCCTAGCTCATCCTGGGGGCTTGGCGCTAGAACCGTTCCCGCACGTCCATGTAGCGCCATCGCCCCGGCGGCAGCTTTGCCATCGGCACCCTGCCGATGCGTATGCGTTTCATCGCCACCACCTCCAGGCCTACCTGCTCGCACATGGCGCGGATTTGTCCCGGCCCCGGGTTCTTGACGGCGAAGCGCAGCCGGTGCTCGCTCTGCCAGCTGACCTTGATGGCCGGCAGCGCACGGCCCGCGAAGCTCAGTCCGTGCTGCAGCAATTCCAGTCCGCCCGGAGCGAGCTCTCCGGCCACCTCGACGATGTATTCCTGTTCCAGCGGATAGTCGCTGTCGGTGAGTTTGCGTACCACGCGCCGGTCCTGGGTGTACACGGCCAGGCCCCCGGCTCCCGCTTGCAAGGGCAAGGCCGTGGTCAGGCGCGCGAAGTGGCTGCGGAGGATGCGCCGGCTGTGCGGATCATCCGGCGTGTGCGACGCCGGCACCATCAGCCTCACCGCCACCTCCGGGTCGGCATCGGCCGGTTGGTGCAGCAGCAGGGTCACCGGCTCCTGCGGCTCGGCCCTGGCCTGCGGGTCGAGCTCGATGTTCTGCGCGTCGCTCACGCGGGACTGCGGCTCATCCACCACCACACCGTCGACCCGGACCCAGCCGCCCGTGATGTACAGTTCGGCCTCGCGGCGCGAACAGGGCAACATCTGGGCAAGGCGTTTGGCAAGGCGGAGGTTTTCAGACATGGTGCGGCATCCCGAGTGACGAGGCGCTATTGTAACCGGCCCGTGACCCTGCCTCAGCGGAAAATGGTGCGGGCGTGAAAGCGGGCCATAAATGACGGCGATGATGATTAGACGTTGACAGCCGCCCGCAAGCGGTTAGAATCTCGCGCCTTCACAGCGGGAATAGCTCAGTTGGTAGAGCACAACCTTGCCAAGGTTGGGGTCGCGAGTTCGAGTCTCGTTTCCCGCTCCAATTCTCCGGGGGTTTTCGGTCGCATGATCTCCGAATCCTACCCCGGCAGGCTGCGCCGGCCTCCGGCAGCGGGCTCACCGCAACGCATCCCTGCCCCCGCGGCTAGTGCTGAAACACTACTGGGATGATCTCCCGCGGCGACCGCTGGTTGGCAGCGGCCAGGGCCTCAAGGGTAACGCCGGCATCGGCAACCTTGAACCCCGCGTTCTGCAAAAGCCCGACAAGTTCACTCAGCTCCCGTTGCTGGAGCTGCGCCACCACAGGCAAGGGCGCCTGTTCGATGCTGTGCATGACGGTGCGCACTGGGCTACCGCCGGATTCGTCCCCCGCAGCGACCATGAATCCAAGGCCGGCCACCAGCGCGGCCGCCATGACGGTTTGCGACAGCGGCCTGGTGAAATGGCGCTTGAACGGGATCCAGTGGTTCTGCACGTGCAGCAAGGCGCCGAACGCGAACAGCATGCCTATCCATTCGTGGGCCTCCTTGATCAGCGATTCCCCGAAATGGAAGAAGAGCATGGTGCCGGATATGCCGGTCACCAGATAGGTTCCGATGATGAGCGGGGTTGTCCACCGCCGCTGGTTGGGAAGGGCTGGGGTTGCCATGCTGATACTCCGGGTCTATGAACAGAAAACTGACTCACAGAATATCCATCCCTGCGCAAACGTGGATAAGCTCCAGGCAAGGAAGTGTGAAGATTGGCAAGGGTCTGTGTCGCCCGTCCAACGCCCAACGGCCACCTCGCACAGGGCGGGAGCAAATTTACGGCCCCGGAAAACAAAATCCCCGCGGACCAGCCGCGGGGATTGTTGGCCAGGCGAACTGCCGCGCAGGATTATTTCTGCACCGACTTCACGAACTCGCTGACGAAATAGACGTCTTCCGGGGTCAGGTTGTCCTTCAGCAGCGGCATCTTGTGTTCCGGGGCAGTGGTGGTGTGACGGCCGAGCACCGCCTTCAACACACGTTCGGCCACGCAGCCTTTCTTCTGCTGCTGCAACACCGTCAGATCGGCGGGGACAACCTTCAGAAAGTCGATGAGGTGGCCCCTACCATCCGCATTCTCACCATGGCAGTGGAGGCAGCGCTGTGCGTAGACCGCCCGCCCCTTGTCCAGATCCCCTGCCTCCGCAGCCAGCGCGGCATTGCCCCCGGTCACGGCCGCGAAAAGAAGAATTGTTGTTGTCGCTTTGGTAAACATCCGCGTACTCCTCTTGCTTATTGAATCATGTCCACTCGGCATCGCTTCCCGGACAGTAGTAAAGACATAGCCCCATACACGGGAACCTCATCGTTCCAAGCATAGATTAGCGATACGATTGCTACACTATTGCGTGGCGCTGAAAAAGGGAAGCCCCCAAATCACCCAATTTGCACTCAGCATCGCATTATCCGGAGAGGCCGTTTACGTTGCGCCGAACTGCGCTCCACGCTTAGTTATATGCTCAATCCGGGGTGCGGCCTCCCGCCGCAGTGCCCAGCCACGCCAACAGGCAGATGGTGATGGCTCGACGCGGCTATGCACCATGGCCACCATTGCCGGAGGAAATGAAATGCGACGAGATTTCAGGCTTGTATTCTGCGCCATGTTTCTTGCGTGCGTCTTTCCTGTACGGCTATATGCGGATGACGCAGCTTTCAGGGATCCGCGGCCGGTGTCCATCGACAACCTGCCGCCGGGCCATGGCGGCACGCCCATAAGCACGGAAGAACCCTTTGTTTCGCGCGACGGCCGCTTTCTGTTCTTCAATACCGGCGAGCAGGAGAACAACAAGGATCTGCACTTTGCCGAGTGGCAGAGCGGCCGCTGGCGCTACCGCGGCGAGATCGGGCCGCAGGCCAACACTCCCGGCAAGGTGGAAGGCAATCCCAGCATGGATGCAACCAACAATTTCTTCTACATCGATGCGGACATCAGGACCATGGCGCGCGTGTCGCGTTTCGATCCCCACAGCGGGGAAATCGGCGAGATTGCCGAGGTCACAGGCATTCCCGAGCGGGTGATAAAGCTCTTCCGCAGCTTCCAGGGAAACATGGGCGTCGAGGTCAGTGCCGACGGCCAGTACCTCTACTTCTCCCGCGCCACATGGCAGATGAACGGCTTCTGGCTGGGAACCTTCATCGACTCCGATATCCTGTTCTCGCAAAAGCACAACGGCCAGTACGTCTATGACGAGACCCAGGCCAAGGCGGTGATGAAGAACATCAATACCGCCGACATGGAGTACGCCGCCTCGATCTCCGCCGACGGGCTGGAGCTGTTCTTTACCCGTCTGCCCATCGACGACTTGAGGAAAGGCAAGGTCCATTCGCAAATCATGCGTGCCGCCCGCTCCAGCCTCAGCGAACCCTTCTCCGCGCCGGAGTCCATTATCGCCATCGGCAGCGATGACTTCGTCGAAGGCCCGAGCCTCAGCCCCGACGGCACCGAGCTCTACTACCACAAGCGCGAAGGCGACAAGTCCAGGCTGTACAAGGTCAGTCGCAACCGCTGAGCCTGCCTGCGCCCCCAGGCCGCCCCTCTTTCGTGCAACGTTCGCAGCCCCGCTTCGCGTATAATGCGCGGCGGTGCTGTTTGCGCAACACAAGCCTATGGAGCAAAGAATGGCTGGCGGAATTTTCGCGATACTGGACGACGTGGCAATGCTGCTGGATGATGCCGCGGTGATGAGCAAAGTGGCGGCCAAGAAGACCGCCGGAATCCTGGGTGACGATCTGGCTGTCAACGCCGAAAAGGCCACCGGCTTTCATGCCAGCCGGGAGTTGCCGGTGATCTGGGCGATCACCAGGGGCTCGTTCATCAACAAGCTGATCATCCTGCCCGTCGCCCTTCTGCTCAGCGCCTACCTGCCCGGGCTCATCGTGCCGGTCCTGCTTGCCGGCGGCGCCTACCTCAGTTACGAGGGCGTCGAGAAGCTGTATGAGATGTTCACCGGCCGCCACGGCCATGACGAGGCCGTCGCCGCACGCGAGACCGGCTCGCGGCAGGAGTTGCTGCAACGGGAGGCCGCCAAGATCAGGGCGGCGGTGCGCACCGACTTCATCCTCTCCATCGAGATAGTGGTCATCGCACTGGGCACCGTCATGGAGCAGGCGTTGCTGACGCGGATAATGGTGGTCAGCTTCGTCGCCCTGCTCGCCACCGTCGGCGTCTATGGCCTGGTCGCCCTGCTGGTGCGCATGGACGACGCCGGCCTGCATCTCATTGCGCGCGCCGACAGCAGCCCCGGCCCGGTTGCCCGCGGCCTGAAGGTGCTCGGGCAATTCCTGGTCGCGGCCCTGCCCCAGGTAATACGCCTGCTCGGCGTGGTCGGCACCATAGCCATGCTGCTGGTCGGCGGCGGCATGTACGTGCACAACATCGGCGCGGTGCATCACCTGCTGGAAGCGCTGCCTTCGATGGCGGGAGAGTTGCTGGCCGGGCTGGTGGTCGGCGCCGTCATGGTCGGGGCCGTGCACCTGGTCAGGAGAATCAGGGCAAAGGTCGCCGTCTCCTGATGGGGGGCCTGCGCTACTCCTGTTCCGACAGGGCCTTCTGGATAATGGGAACGAGCGGCCCGGGCAGCGTGATGCCGCCCGACAGGACGAATTGCCGCGCGCGCTCCGACAGCTTTTTCCAGGTCTTGCGGATGATGTCGATCCACTTTGCCTCGTCGTACTCCGGGTGCTTGCCGGCGAACGCCAGCATGTAGTGCTCAACAAAGGTCAGGCCCGCCACGTCCTCCAGCAACTGGGTATCCGGGTTGACCTTGAGGGCGCGCTTGCCCACCGCCTGCTTCACCCGCTCGATTACCTCCGTACCATAACCCGCCTGGGCCAACAGCGCGCCGGCGGTTTCGGCATGGAACTTGTAAAGCTGGGTGCGCCATTGCAGATAGCCGTTGCGGTCCATGGGATAGTCGCTGCGCGGCGACTTCCAGCGCTGGATATGCTGCGCGCGGATCGCCAGCTGCTGCGCCTCGTCCGCCCCCGGCGTATAGCGTTGCAGGATGTCCGCCATGCGATGGGAATACAGCAGCTCCTTCGGCCATTCCCTGCCGTCGGCCATTTCCATGTTCGGATCTTCGGCATTGGCGGCATCAATGAGGTTTGCCGCTTGTTCGAACATTGTAGAGTGACTGTACATGGTCCTTCCTGTGGCTGGCACGATACCGGGTGGTCGAGTGGAAAAATGCTGAATCTCCCCTCGTGCAACATGCGGAACGCTACGACCCGCGAATATGGCGTCTCCTGATGGCTGAGCCAGGACGTCACTAGTTAGCAGAAAACAGGACTGATAACAACACGGTGTGTTTGACGGGCCGGACCGGCCTGCGGACCGCCTTCTATATTAGTGATTCCTGTATTCATCCCCACGATTGTTAAGGAATCGTAGCTTGCCCACTGTTGCGCATCTACGTCTTTCCCTTATTATCTGGATGGGAGACAAATAAACCATACCCCGGCGTAAACAGAAACAACTCGCGTTTGTCGCCGTTGATATCCAGTCGAGATTTCATACCGCCCTGACGCTGCAGGAGTGCTGGCCATGAACAAGGTATTGCATGGTGTCGCCACCGCCATCCTCGGTTTTCTTGTCGCGGTGCTGGCGCCGGCCTACGCATCCGCAGATACGATTAGTGTCGCTGTCGCCAATTCCACCTGCAGCGCCATGCAAAAAGTGGGCAGGCTATTCGAGCAGCGCAGCGGCTTCCATATCGTTTACCAGTGCAAGTCATCCGGCCTCCTCGCCAAGGGCCTGACAGGCGGCGCGATAAGTGCCGACGTCTATGTCGCGGCAAGCAGGGAGTGGATGGATTTCATGATCGACGCCGGCATGGTCAGGTCGGATCATGTGATGAGTCCATGGGGGAACGTCCTGGTGGTGGCGGCAGCGAAGAGCAGCCCGCTGGAACTGAACGCGTGGGCCGAACTGGCGACTTCCAGGGTAACGACGATCCTGATTGGCGATCCCGGCACGGCACCGTTTGGGCGCTACGCCAAGGAAGCCATGCAGCATACGGCCATCTGGGAGCAGGCAAAGAGCAAGATAGTCACCAAAAAACATATCACCCTGCTGGCTGACACGCTGGCCGACGCGGATGGCGCAACGGTGGGCATACTGTTCAGCAGCAATATCACTTCACGCCACCGCATCCTGCTGGCGGTCGATGAAGCCTGGCACGAACCGATACGCTATTACGCCGCCCCTCTGACAAGCGCCGCTGAAACCGTCGCTGTCTCCCAGCTTGTTCGCTTCATGCAGGGAGCGGAGGCGCAGGCCATATTTGCGGCGGAGGGATTCAGGGTCTATGCGCCCTAGCAGGTTGCCTTTCATGCTGCGGCGGCTTCAGGACCGGCCGCTGTCCCAGCAGCTGATCGCCCCTATGCTGCTGGTGGGTGGTATCTGTCTGCTGGCAGCGGTCTATTCGGCCTTCATGCTGCAGGACTCCGTGGGCGAGCTGGGGCGGGTCTATTCATCCAGCGACAGGCGCTTGCAGGTGATAGACAACATTGAATCCGGAGTCACCTCCACAAGGTCACTAAGCCTGCGCCATCTGGCAAGCGAAAGCTACCAAGCGATGCAGGAAATCCACGCTGAGCTCGATGCGGTCGCTCGTTCGCTGCACCAGAACCTCGATGAGGTTTCTGGCGCCGGATACTCCGATGAACCGGAATTCATCGAAGGCAGCATGCGCCTGTCGGCCTCCGTCAGGGCCTACTTGGGCCAGATTCGGGAGATCATGAAGCTGAGTGAGGATTTTGAAAAGGAATCGGCTTTTATAAAACTCACGGCAAGCGACAACAATCATTTGCCCCCCGTCACCGAAAATCTGCGGGAAATGAAGCGCAGTGCCCTCGAGAACGTAACCCAGCTGCGGCGGCAGCTGGCGGACGAGGCCAAGTGGAACCTGAAATCCACGATAGCATTCGGAATCGCCGGCGTTGGACTGCTGACGCTAATCTCATGGCTGGTCATGCGTCGGGTCACCCTGCGTATCTCACACCTGCTGCAATGGACCGGCGAGGCCTCGTCCGGCAATCTCAGTGCACCACTGCTGGTCGATTCCGGGGATGAAGTCGGCAACCTGACCCGTTCAATGAAGGAAATGGCCCACAGCATCAGGCAGGCGCACGACGCACTGCGCGAAGCCAAACAGGATGCCGAGAGGAGCGCAGACGAGTTGCGGCTCTATGCCAATGCATTCGACAGCAGCGGCGAGGCGATGCTGATAACGGACAAAAACAATCACATCATCGACGTCAATGCGGCCTTTACCAGGCAGACGGGTTACGTGCCGGATGAGGTCATGGGTAAGGACCCCAAGATTTTGGCCAGCGGCGAGACGCCGACCGGAGTCTATCGCGAAATGTGGCGGGACCTGTCTGAGATAAGTTTCTGGCAGGGGGAACTGTGGGACCGCAAGAGGAATGGCGAGATTTACCCAAAATGGATAAGGATTTCAGCGATTCGCAGCGAGACGGGTGAGGTGTTGTTTTATATCGCCAGCTTTACCGACATCAGCGCCCGCAAGGAAGCGGAGGCCCGCATCGAGCATCTGGCGCATCATGACATCCTGACCGGCCTGCATAACCGCTTCAGTATGGAAGTCCGCCTGGAACAGGTGATCGCCAGCGCCCGTCGCGAACAACAGCGGATAGGACTTCTGTTCATCGACCTAGACCGATTCAAGAACATAAACGACTCGCTGGGACATCAGATAGGCGACAAGCTCCTGATCGAAGTGGCGGGACGACTCAAGACCTGTGTACGGGACAGCGATATCGTGGCGCGCATCGGTGGCGACGAATTCGTCGTGGTGCTTGTTGGAATCAAGGATAACTCCCATGCCGCCGTCGTGGCGGAGAATATATTGCAAAATGTTTCCCGCCAGTATGAGGTGGATGGCCATGCAATCAATACCAGTCCCAGCATCGGCATCAGCATCTATCCGGACGACGGCGTGATTGTGGATGATCTGATGAAGGCGGCTGACGTGGCGATGTACCACGCCAAGGAACATGGCCGGAGCAGCTATCACTACTTCAACGAGGCGATGCTTGTTACCGCCAGTGAACGGCTGCGCATCGAGCGCGAATTGCGGATTGCCGTCCACAACAATCAGCTGGAACTCCACTATCAGCCGCAGGTTCGTGCTGGTGATGGACATATTGTCGCCATGGAGGCGCTAGTGCGCTGGAACCACCCTCAAGACGGCCTGATCTACCCGGATCAGTTTATTGCCATCGCGGAAGAGTCCGGCATCATTTTCGATCTCGGGCGCTGGGTGATCGACGCGGTGTGCCGGCAGCTGGTTGCGTGGCACGCCCTCGGACATGGCGATTTCAAGATTGCGCTCAATCTCTCTGCCAGACAGTTGCAGTCGGAAACCCTGAGCGACGAAATCGGGGCCATCCTGAAGCAATACCAGCTCGATGGAGAACACCTGGAGATCGAGGTCACCGAGACGGCGGCAATGAGCGACCCGGCAGTGGCCGTGGCGCAATTGAATGCCTTGCGTGCACAGGGCATCAGCATAGCGATCGATGATTTCGGTACCGGTTATTCGTCACTGAGCTATCTGAAGCGGCTGCCGATCAACACCCTGAAGCTGGACCGGAGTTTTGTTCGGGATATCGAGAGCGATGAGAACGATGCCGAGATATGCAGTGCTACGGTGGCGCTGGCCCACAATCTTGGCCTGAAGATAGTGGCCGAGGGTGTGGAAAACGAAGCGCAGCGCGACTTCCTGGTAAAACTCAACTGCGACTACCTGCAAGGATACTTCTATAGCCGGCCGCTTCCCGCCGGCGAAATTACACAGCTGCTCCACAACATGAGGGCCGCCGGCCCCAGCGGTTCCCAGGTTTTATAGGAGCCCAGTCTCCTGGGCGAATATTCGCCGAGAGGACTCGGCTCCTACTGACGGGCATTGGGCCGCAGCCCCATTTTCCATTACGCCTTTTCATGCTTGCAGGCTTTGAGCTTCGGCATTCTGCAGCCAGTGGCGGAGCAAGCAGTGCGGAGTGGTGTACTCCGGTCGCAGTGCATACGTCCGTTAATGGGTTTTCAGTTTTCGGTAGAGCGTCTGGCGGCTGATGCCCAGCAGCCGCGCTGCCCTGGAGACATTGCCGCGACACTCCGTCAGCGTCTGGCGGATCGCAGTTAGAGAGAGCTCTTCGAGGTTCTGCGGCAGCCACCGGGTGTCCGCGGGGAGATCAGGCAGGTCGGTCAGCTCTTCCAGCAGATCCTCGGAAAGGTGTTGCCAGTCGATGCACTCTTCATGTCCGTCCAGCATGGCGCTGGCGGTACGCAGCACGTTGGCATATTGGCGCAGATTACCCGGCCAGGGATGGTGGAGGAAACGGGCCAGCACGCCGGGCGAGAGGGCGACGGGACGGTCGGGGTTGATGGCGGCGAGCAGGCGCTCGGTCAACACCTGGAAATCGGTCCGTTCGCGCAGGGCCGGCAGACTGACGGTGAGACCGTTGATGCGGTAGTAGAGGTCGCTGCGGAATGTGCCGTTGTCCATGGCCGCGCGCAGGTTGCAGTGGGTGGCGCAGATGAGGGTGAAATCGACCTCGACCGGCCGGCTGCCGCCGAGCGGCGACACCTGGCGCTCCTGCAGCACGCGCAGCAGGCGGGTCTGCATCGACAGCGGCATGTCACCGATCTCATCCAGGAACAGCGTGCCGCCGTGTGCCTCGCGCAGGCGCCCCTGGCAGCCATCGCGCCGGGCCCCGGTGAAGGCGCCGGCCGTATAGCCGAACAGCTCAGCCTCGATGAGGTTCTCCGGCAGCGCCGCGCAGTTGATGGCCACGAACGGGCCGTCGTGGCGCGGGCCGCTGTCATGCACGGCGCGCGCGAAATATTCCTTGCCGACCCCCGATTCGCCCTGAATCAACAAAGGGATGGGCTTGCCGGCGATGCGCCTGGCCTTGTCGGCCGCGCTGCGCCAGCTGGCATCGCCGGTATCCAGCGCGGCCAGGGCATCGTCCGGCCGGGCCGGCGTCGGCCGCGGCGACGGAATGGTGAGTGCCGCCTGCTCCACATGGAGCTGCGCGAACAGGGTCGAGCCGTCATGGAGATGGATTTGGAGCGACTGGTCGGGATGGCGCCGCCGACGCGCCAGCAGGTCGTCGAGCCGCATGTCGATGCACCGGCCCAGCGGGGTCGCCCCCAGATCGTAGGGGCTCAGGCGCAGCATGGAGAGCGCGGCACGGTTGGCGCCGACGATCGTCCCCTCCTCCGTCAACGTGATGATGCCCTCGGCCACCGAGCCGATGCCTTCCGGATAGGCGTGCAGATGGAGGCGCATGTATTGGCGGTGGTCCGCGATGACCATGCGGTTCTCGATCATGCGGGCAGCGATGCCGACCAGTCCCAGCGTGTGCGGATGACGGCTGCGCTGATCGCCCGAAACGTCGATGATCCCCAGCATGCTGCCGTCGGCCGCCATGATCGGCGCCGCGGCACAGGTGAGGAAACCGTTGCGTTCGAGAAAATGCTCGGCGCCGTTGATCTCGACGTTGCCCGCCTCTGCCAGCGAGGTGCCGATGGCGTTGGTGCCGCGATAGCACTCCTGCCAGGATGCGCCCACCGAAAGCGCCACACGCTCGGCCTTGGTCAGGAAATCGACGTCGCCCAGGGTCTGCATCAGCGTGGCGCGACGGTCGGCCAGGATGATCATGCTGTGGCTGTGGCGCATCTGTTCATGGAGATACTCCATCACCGGACGGGCATGGGCCAGCAGGTCGTGGTTGCGGGCCAGCATCTCGCGCAGGCCGCCGCCGCCGATGACGTCGGTCGTGGCCAGCCGGCCTATGGGCGACAGCCCTGCCGCCAGGCTGCGCCGCCATGAGCGGGCAATGCGTTCATCGATGATGTCGGGCGGACAGTCGCCATGCTCCAGCAGGTGCATGCGTGCCTTGCGCAGGTCCGTCGTGGCGATGGGAATGCTCACGTAGTTCTCCTCGGGTGCGGGGGAAATCACCCTGGTCCGGCCAGTATAAGGACATGACCGTCGGGCGCAACGGCTACAGGGGAAACGGCATCCGACTGTCTCATTATGTGACAGTGTCGCGGCATGGAACGTTGCACGGTCTGGCCGCGGCCCGGCCGCATAGACAACAAGAACAATCAATTCAATATATTAGCGCTCTCTCCTGTGATGGCACGGAACTTGACCTAAACGGTCCGCAACACCGCGGTCATCGCCGCGACCAAACCATCGAGAGGAGACGAACAATGATTTATGCAGCCCCCGGCACGCCCGGCGCCTTGATCACCTACAAAGCGCAATACGATAACTTCATCGGCGGACAGTGGGTCGCCCCGGTCAAGGGCGCCTACTTCGAGGTCCTGACTCCCATCTCCGGCCAAACCTATACCAAGGCGGCTCGCTCCAGCGCCGAGGACGTTGAACTGGCGCTCGATGCAGCCCACGCCGCGGCGGACAAGTGGGGCAAGACCTCCGCCGCCGAACGCTCCAATGTCCTGCTCAAGATTGCCGATCGCATCGACGCGAACCTGGAGTTGCTGGCCTATGTCGAAACCATCGACAACGGCAAGCCGATCCGTGAAACGCTGGCCGCCGACATCCCCCTGGCCTCCGACCACTTCCGCTATTTTGCCGGCGCCCTGCGCTCGCAGGAAGGCGGCATCAGCGAGATCGACGAAAACACCATGGCCTACCACATCCACGAACCCCTGGGCGTGGTCGGCCAGATCATCCCCTGGAACTTCCCATTGCTGATGGCGGCCTGGAAACTGGCCCCGGCGCTGGGCGCCGGCAACTGCGTGGTGCTGAAGCCGGCCGAGTCGACCCCGATCTCCATCCTGATCCTGGTCGAGCTGATCGCCGACCTGCTGCCGCCCGGCGTGCTCAACGTCGTCAACGGCTACGGCCGCGAAGCCGGCATGCCGCTGGCCACCAGCAAGCGCATCGCCAAGATCGCCTTCACCGGCTCCACCACCACCGGCCGTGTAATCGCCCAGGCCGCGGCCAACAACCTGATTCCGGCGACGCTGGAACTGGGCGGCAAGTCGCCCAACGTGTTCTTTGCCGACGTCATGGACAAGGACGACTCCTTCCTCGACAAGGCCATCGAAGGTCTGGTGCTGTTCGCCTTCAACCAGGGCGAGGTCTGCACCTGCCCAAGTCGTGCGCTGATCCAGGAATCCATCTACGACAAATTCATGGAGCGCGTGCTCAAGCGCGTGGCGGCCATCAAGCAGGGTAGCCCTCTCGACACCGAGACCATGATGGGCGCGCAGGCCTCCAAGGAGCAGCTGACCAAGATCCTCTACTACCTGGAGCTGGGTCGCGAAGAAGGTGCCGAATGCCTGATCGGTGGTGCGCAGGCACATCTCGGCGATGACCTGCAAGGCGGCTATTACGTGCAGCCGACGCTGCTCAAGGGGCACAACAAGATGCGCATCTTCCAGGAGGAGATATTCGGCCCCGTGCTCGCCGTGACCACCTTCAAGGACGAGGCCGAGGCACTGGAGATTGCCAACGACACCCTCTATGGCCTCGGCGCCGGCGTCTGGACCCGCAACGGCAACGTCGCCTACCGCATGGGCCGCGCCATCAAGGCCGGCCGCGTCTGGACCAACTGCTACCACGCCTACCCGGCCCACGCCGCCTTCGGCGGTTACAAGGAATCGGGCATCGGCCGCGAAACCCACAAGGTCATGCTCGACCACTACCAGCAGACCAAGAACCTGCTGGTCAGCTACAGCGAGCAGAAGCTGGGCTTCTTCTAATCCGGACCGCACGATGACCCTGGCGGGGCGGGCAACCGCCCCGCCCCATCAGGAGAAGACCATGGTAGAAAAAGTCATCGCCACCGACGCCGCCCTGGAACTGATCGAATCCCTGAAACAGAAGCACGGCGAACTGATGTTCCACCAGTCCGGCGGCTGCTGCGACAACAGCGCCGCCAACTGTTACCTTCCCGGCGAACTCACCATCGGCGCCGGCGACGAATACCTCGGCGACATCGGCGGCTGCCCCTTCTACATCAGCAAGTCGCAATACCAGTACTGGAAGCACACCCAACTGATCATCGACGTGACCGAAGGCCACGGCGGCACCTTCTCCCTCGAAGGCCCGGAAGGCAAGGCCTTCCTCACTCGCTCCCGGGTATTCAGCGACAGCGAGATGGCGGAGCTGGGTTAGGTAGAAGGTCGGCAATTCCCCTTTCCATTCAATCGATGACCGATAAAAACCGGGACAACCGCCCGGAATGGTAACGGACACCATGATGTAATACGGCTCCTACATAAATCCACGGGAACAACCGACAGTCCTTTTGGACAAAATCTGCGACGGTATCGTCCTGGTGCACGCACTAGCGTGTTTCAGGAAAGGTAGAGGCGATACACGCCTCGAACATAAGAGAAAGGGAGATTCTGCTATGCAAACGAGTACCAAATTCGGGGTGGGCAGCCTTATCGTCGGCGGAGTATTGGCTATCGTGTTTGGGATTCTGTCTGCCACCGGCAGCGACAGTAACCAGGGTGCGTATATGGCGGCGGCGATTACCTGTGGCGCCATTGCCTTGGTGTCGCTCATCGTCGTGATCGTGCAGGCTGCACGAAATTAGATTACGCGTGCCGATAAAAAAAGCCGGTCAGATATGGCCGGCTTTTTTACGTCCATATTTTTGTCATGGCGTACAATGGGTGTCTTGTTCGTCGCTCGTATGCCTCGTCCGGTACATCTCGAAGAAGTAGTAGACAAAGAACAGGAGAAACAGAGAATCGCCGCCGACGACGACGAGAACCACCGGGTTGGCGATACCGGAGAGGTACAGCTTCAGCAGATTGACCACGTATCCGAGCTTGCCGATGCCGCCGACGATGACTATCCCCACATGCCTGACGGGATTGTGTGCCACGATCAGGTAGCCGATGAAGTAGACCAGCGTAGTGCCCCAGGCGCCCCGGTAGATCTCGTGGACCAGGGGATCCTCCAGCTCCCTTCCAAAGAACTGCTCGAAGGTAAAGGCCGTATTGAAGTAACCGAATCCCGCCCCGACCAGGTTCCACAATGCAGCCGCCAGGAACAGGTTTTTGAACAGGAGCAGTTTTCCGCGTTCCATCGCACTCATGTTAATAGTTGGTTTCTTGTTTTCCGCATTTTCGGATACCGCTCCGGGATATTATCCAGATGCCTTGCTGTCCGGGAACTGGTGGCGCCCTGACGGTTGCTTGGTTAACAGGTTGTTGTTGAACAACATCCTGTAAAAAGCAAAGTCTTTATCGGTTAGTTCGTTTGGCGTGTTCTTGATTATTTCGACGTTGCGTTTGTTGGCAAGCAAGAGCTTTTGTGTGATGGTGTCGAATAGAAACCACTTCTCTTTCAGCGCATTTGATTGTATGACCAATAAAGTATCTATCGGCTTGTAAGTCGATGATGACTGCACGTCGAAGTGGTCGCCGCGCAATGAAGAAGGCATCACTAATGAGGAAAGGAATGAGTGCGCATTCAATCCGCCCGTAGTAAAAAGCGTGAATGTGTCTTCGAGAAAAAGTCGTGCGACTTTGGTGAAATTCTTGGCGTCGTGCTGAGTGAATCCTTTGCTTGGCAGGTAGTCGCGCGACACCGACAGATCAAGATTTTTATCGAGTATAGCTATGCCGTATTTTTGCGGATGTAAGCCAATATCGGTGTTGATTGACAAATAAAACTCCGTCGCTCCAGAGGAGTGTATGTGCGCCTTGTTTCTATCTATGAAGTCTACGGTTTTCCAAAAATCATCTTCCGTTTCACCTGGCAAGCCGACGATCCAGGCGAGATATATCTTTATTCCATATCTGGAGAACACATGAACCAGTGTCTCTGATGTGTCGACCGAGGTCCCTTTTTTGACCAAATCCATGATGCGCTGACTTGCTGATTCAAAGCCGAAAAAAACGTAACGCAAGCCGGCGTTATACAGTAACTCGGCCAAATTTTCTTTGGCGAAGGACTTTTCCATTCTCAGCTCTGCCCCCCACACGATATCCATCTCATTATCAATCAGAGCCTGTGAGAGCTTCTTGAGATACTTGGGGGTAATGGCATCGACCGAGAAATTGAAGCAATTCGTCGAGTATGATTCCTTGAGCCTGGCTATATCGTTTACCACATTTTCCACCGAACGTTCGCG